>PVML01016933.1_pt1 | contig 147211 bp, 158 predicted proteins | sample 1853371 | NCBI WGS metagenome assembly PVML01 (sample SAMN08533508, study PRJNA380276) | Human gut metagenome, whole genome shotgun sequencing project. | isolation source: participant 1, chromium library | host: Homo sapiens | collected 2017 | reverse complement strand
AAGCTCACACTGACTAACTTCTCTAATGATACCAACCTTACAAAAAGCCCGGAAATGCGCCACTTTTCAGCACTTATTTATCTTTCCTTAGCAAGCAGTTGTTCCATGAATTCACGTTTTTCTGCCTCATTTAAGGCATCATAACATAAGTCTTATCAAAAAAGATTAGTGCTTTATATATATTATCTCCGGAAACCTTATCTGACAAGATAGATTTGCGTTTTGCTTTTGCTGCAATCAGCAGATTCTCCATTTCATCTATTTTGTCATAGGTACTATACAATCGATCTTCCAAATCCTTTTTTCTTCTCTGGTAATGCTTATCATCATAATCAAGCGTATCAAGGTCTGATAAAATACTATCCTTATTAGCATAGCTCTGACGGAGCTGTTTTTCACAGGTTGCTATCTCCTGATCTAGTGCAGATGTATCTACTTCCATATTGATTTTTTGCTTCATCATATTCGCAAATTTTTCATTGCTTACAAGGGTTCTTATCACTTCCGCTACTGCATTGTCCAGCATTTCTTCATGAATCTGCTTCCTATAATCGCATTTGTGACCTTTTGTCATATTTCTATGTTTACAGCCATAATAGAAAAAATCCTTATAATGGGTTCCGTCCTGTTTCTTTTTTATGCTCTTATTGCCATACATTGCTGCACCACACACCGGACACCTGAGAATCCCGGACAGCAAATGTTTCTTCTCACCTTTGACACCATTTACTTTCTCATATTTTTTAGACTGTGATTCAACCTTCAACTGCGCCTGTTGCCAGACCTCTTCAGAAACAATAGCCTCATGCAAACCATCTACCAGCAGATAATCATCCTGTGCAACCTGTCTGTAATCATTTCTTGTTCCATGTACCTTTTCTATTTTCCGTCTTCCGTAAGCAATCTTACCATAATAGACAGGGTTCTGGATGATTCTCCTTATCAGAGCTGCATCAAATAAAGGATTCTTGCCATTCTGTCTTGCAATTTTATGAATTCCATGATTTTCCAGATATTTTGCAATTCCATTACATCCTAAATCTGTATTGACATATTGATCAAAAATAACACGGATAGCCTCGGCCTCTTCCTCATTGATTTCCAGCTTTCCGTTGACAAGCTGATAGCCGCATGGTGCAAATCCACCATTCCATTTTCCTTCTCTTGCCTTCTGCATACGTCCTTCCATTGTCTGAACACGAATGTTATCACGTTCAATTTCTGCAACTGCCGACAGAACTGAAATCATGAGCTTTCCGGCATCTTTGGATGAATCGATTCCATCCTCTACACAGATTAGATTTACTCCAAAATCCTGCATCATCTGCAAGGTTGCCAACACATCCGCAGCATTACGGCCAAATCTGGACAGCTTGAATACCAGAACATACGATACATTATCCTTGCCGGTCTTAATATCCTCTATCATCCGGTTAAATGCAGCTCTGCCCTCTATCGATTTACCGGATTTTCCGGCATCTTCATATTCTCCTGCTATCTCATAATCATTGTATTCACAAAAGGCTTTCATCCTGGCCTTCTGTGCATCCAGCGAATAACCGTCAATCTGCATGACTGTAGAAACTCTTGTGTAAATATATACTTTTATCTTTTCTTTAAACATTCATACCACCTCGTAACATCAATTATAACTGTTTGTCCGGCAATAAAAGTAATCTATCTATTACCGGATGAATCATTGCGGTTTCCGTAATCTGATTAATTGCACAAAGCTTTTTCCCTGCATCTTTACTTGAAGCTCCACAATGATACACCTTCTCTGCTTCTTCGCCATAATCAATTACAATCAATCTGTCGTGACAATCAGGATTAGGCTTAATCCGAAGTGGTGGATATTCATTTTGAAAATCTGTCACCAAAGAATTTGTAAGAAATCCTCTCCCACCTTTTCCGTTCTCTGTGAACAAAATAACTTCCACTCCATCATTCTTCTGTGAAAGATGTTGTAATGATTTTGCATTCATATAATCATCCACAACATAGATTGATTTCTTTGCCTGTTGATAGATTTCTATGTAAGCAATGTCAGCCTCTAACTTCTGACCTTTATAGATAACAAAATTCTTCTTATCTTTATCAGTAATGAAGTTATCAGCTAAGATAGTCACATCTTTTTGAATGGAATCTACTTTTTTCTCCATTCGATCCTGTCTCTCCGTTATCGTTCCAACCTTAGCTGTTAAAAGATCCATCTCATTTCTAGTAACAAACTGCTGATTTTGACTAATATAGTGTCGCATTTCCCTAAAAGTACGCATTATAAATATACTCTGCTGTTCTGCCAATTCTCCTCGAAGAACTGTCGCAAGCATATAAATTCCCTGTTCAGTAAATACATACGGTAAATATCTCCGTCCACCTTCTTGGCCAGTAAAAAAATCATTTTTTCGTGAGGTCACAATTTGTGACCTCACGGATTCAATTTCACTATTAGCCAATTGAAACATAAAATCTTCCGGGAATCTTTCTATATTTCTTTTTACCTGTTGATTTAACTTTTTAACTTCATAGCCATATATTTCCGCCAAATCTCTATCCAGCATTACCTGCTGACCGCGAATTATAAACACCTTACTACGAATATCTTCAATAGTAATCAGTTCTTTTGTTTCTTCCATTATTTCTCCCAACCAATCGGTTACAGTTTTTCCAATGTTTCCAGCTTTTTCAACGTCTCAACATATGCAAGCAATCGTTTTTTCTGTGCATCCTGCAGTCCGTGATAATCTTCAATGATCTGCATATCCAAAGGCGTAATCCTGCTTTCCGATAGTGTCTGTGTTTCTTCCACATCTTCGATTCCTTTTCCTGTAAGCAACTGCTCCGGTGTCACTCCCAAAACTGCACATATATCCATAATCTTATCAGAAGAGGGATTCGTTTTCTTTTTCTTCCATTCACTTACCGTACTGTTTGCAATTCCTGCCTGTGATGCAAAATCTTTCTGTTTCATATTCTTTTCTGCAAGCAATTTGAAAATTCTCTCGCTGATTGTCATACTTCATTCCTCGTTTCTTTATTGTGTATTTCATTTTTATGTATTTCGTAATTACATCTATATGAATTATAACATATTACATAATTCCATAAAACCATTTTTTTGACTTTTTCCGTTTACCACATTCTTTCTTATACTTTCGATAAAAAGTATGCAGCCTGCGCTTTCGTAAATAACTATCCGGGTCAGGCAGAGAATCAAAATCGATCACCTCTGCATACTTGGCAATCATATTTCCTGTTATCTTTCATACCCGGCAGACAATACCCCTGATAGCAGTCCCAGTAGATGTTTCCTTTTGCCCTCTCTGCATCAATATGCTCTGAATTGCTCACATCAAAATTTCTGTCATTGTGCTTTACATTGCACCAAATTTTCCGGCACGCCCATTGTGCCTTGTCGCTTTCATTCCCATTCTTTTCCTCCTGATTTCTGTTTTTTCTTGTCGCATAACCCTAACATAAATCACGAATCCCGCAGTTTCACTGCTTTCTGCTGCTTACGCAGCTACGATTCACACTTTTCGTTAGACCGTCCGATTTCGCAATGTCACATTGCAAGCCAGCTTGCATGGTGCATTGCTCATCGTACTTCTGTTATGCAATAAAAAAAGGAATTGATTTTACTCAATTCCTTCGTGTTACCAAAGCTGGCATGATTCAATCAATGGAACATCATATTCGATTTCCATGCTTTATGCTGAATATTATGTTTTCCATAGATTCATTGAATTGCCCCAATTATATTAGCATCATTCACAATCTATTCTTTCTATTTTGAAGATGACCGGTCTTGTGCCATCATTGCAACAGGCAATCATAACTCTATCATCTTTCGTCCAGCCATGCATAATGCTTCCACCTTGCAGGGCTGTATATATGTAACGGCTGATGGCATCCCATGCTTCGGAACAGAACGGCACACCATCCGTCCCGCAGTGTGCCGTTCCCGGCGACTGCAAACAGCCCTCATCCGGTTTGCCGGATTTCACAAGTGTACCCGCACCCATGTGCCAGAAGTCATCCCTCTCATCGTTGCGGTAAAACAGAAACTCATCACCCACATTATAGCAGGGGCATTTGCCGCTGTCCGGTACGGCGCAGTATTCCTGCTGTAATTCCGGATAGAGCTTTTTGTCCAGTACTGTGACCTTTACTTTATGTTCCATATTTGTATTCTCCTTTTTCTAACAGGTCCTGCGATGTCAGAACTGATTGACAGACTCCTTAAATCATCAAAACATGAAGAGCAGTCTTATAATGCCTGTGCAGGTATCCTGCATAAAGTAAAAACAATCCCGAAAGGTGCTGCTGAAGAAGTTGCCCGTAAATGTATAGAGATCAATTCCTGTAAGTATTTTACCTTCAAGCAGATGCTGAAAAAGATGGATGTGAAGGAACTCCCCGAGCATTCACCAGGAACACTGCCCAATCATGAAAATATCAGAGGAAAGGACTACTATAAGTAAGGGTGACGTACTATGTGATGTTGTCAAGATTGGTTGACACATTTTTCTCAAGGACATCATGGACTATGCTGCTATACGCAGAGAATCATAGTATCTCTGTCGCTTGAGCATGGGAGGAAGACCACCATTGGTGGTGCAAATCCTCCGATTGTTCCAATAACTGATAAAGTATCTCCAGATTAGAGACTTCAGTTCGGATACAGTCAGGTTTTCACTGTTGTATCGGTCATACAATAATTCTGTCTTTAGACGCGCCCACATGCTTTCACAACGGGCATTGTCATGGCATCGACCACCGGCACTGTTCATACTTTGGATGATTTCATATTTTCTCAGGGTGCTGCGGTAAAGCTCACTGGTATATTGGCTACCTCGATCGGAGTGAAGCACTGCTCTTCGAATTTCAGGATATGCGATAAAAGCGTTTTCTACCGTATGCTGGCAAAGCGTTGCCTTCATCGTGGTTTCCATTGCCAACCCCAGTACTGCTGAATCAAAACAATCGAAGATTGCCGAAACATAGAGTTTTCCATCTTTTGCTTTGATTTCGGTGATATCTGTCACGCATTTTTCAAGAGGCTTTTCGGATGTGAAATTTCTCTTAAGAAGATCATCCGATTTACGAGCCTCACGGTCTGCTTTCGTAATTCCTTTCGGATTACGCTTAGGACGATGACTGAGACCGATTTTTTCCATGACTCTATAAACGGTACGCTCACTGGGGATAGGAATGCCATCAGGTCGTTTAAGAGTTAATGCCTGGAACATACGTACACGTCCATAGGTGTCGTTGCAGACATCCTCAGCATGGATTTCAAGCATGGTATCTGCAAGCGTCTGGTATTTCCACGGACGGTCTTTTACGGACAGATATTTATAAAATCCCTGGCGGCTCACATGTAACATACGACAGTAAAAAGCCAGTTTTCCCTTGATGGTGCCATCGTCAGTCTTAATCGCAATGAATTTCATTCTTTCGGTCTTAGAGACTTCCGACGGCTCGCTGCGAAAAAAGCGCTGGCTTCTTCCAGAAACTCGTTTTCTTCTTTCAAACGACGAATTTCTTTATCCTGATCTTTCACGCGTTTTCGAAGCATGGTTAATTCCTCCGCAAGGCTCATGGCAGATTCTGGAGTATGGGCACCTTCTCCAATATCCAGTTGTCCGGTTCTTACGGCTTTAAGCCAGGTATGGATAGTCCCTTCAGGAATTCCTAATTCTTTAGCGGCTTTCGCACCACCGATTTCTTTTGCAAGCTTAACTGCCTGCACTTTGTATTCATGATCGTACTTACGTTGACTTCGTGCCATAGTTGGGCACCTCCTTATTCTTTTGATTATACTATGAAATCCTTGAGAATAGGCTGTCAACTTTATTTATACACCATCATATGGCATACAGATTAAAAGACTATCTTTATAACGATAAACTCACAAAGGAACAGAACATACTCATGGATCGGCTGTATAAACTTCGCATGTCCGGTATGGCTGAAGCATTTGAAAAGCAGCTGCTGGAACCAAACACAGGTCTCGAACCATTTGAAGTCCGCTTTGCTGCTATTGTAAATCAGGAGTGGGATCAGCGTGAGAGTAAAAAGTTTAAACGTCTCATGAAGAAAGCGACTCTGAAATATCCTGCAGCTGATCTTGACAGTTCAATCTATGATCCAGAACGTCAGCTGAATACACACGTCATAGAACTTCTGGCCAAGTGTGATTGGATCGATGAGCCGAATAACCTGCTGATGACCGGAGGGGCCGGTGCTGGGAAAACGCACATCGCCTGCGCCTTATGTATCACAGCAATGCATCAGAACCGTACTGTTAAATACATACGTGCGAACACACTCTTAAAGGAATCAGATCATGCCAGGCAGGAAGGTACTTACTTTGAGTATTCGAATGAAATGACAGCTTATGATCTCATGGTGATAGATGATTTCGGCTTAATGGATCTGGACATCGAGAAATGCCGCGATTTATTTGAAATCATCGAGTCCAGAGACTGCCGCAAGGCAACTATTATTATCTCACAGATTCCAGTATCCGGATGGTATCAGCTTTTTGGGGATTCCACCTACGCAGATGCCTGCTTAAGTCGAATGACATCTAAGGCATATCGCCTTGAATTTCCTGGCAGGGATCGCAGAATAACCAATAGTAATTAATCAACCTGCTGAGCTTTGCTCAGTTTGAAGCGGAATGGCGCTCCGTTCCTCTGGAACGGATGCGCAGTTCTTGCGGAATATGCAATCATAGGAGGCCTTTTATTATGGCAAACAGAAAAAAAGAAGTTTACAAACCAAAACCAATGACCGAAGGAAAAAGAAATCTTATCCAGGGGCTGCTTCAGGAGTACGATATCCAATCTGCTGAGGATATTCAGGATGCTTTAAAAGATCTGCTTTCCGGAACAATTCAAGATATGCTTGAAACGGAAATGGATGACCATCTAGGCTATGACCGTTATGAAAGATCCGGTGAGCCTAACTACCGTAATGGTACGAAATCCAAGACTGTCCGCAGTAAATATGGCGAATTTCAAGTAGATGTACCTCAGGATCGTCAGAGTTCTTTTGAGCCGCCGGTGCTTCCAAAACGTCAGAAAGATATTTCTTCGATTGATGACAAGATTATCTCAATGTATGCAAAGGGAATGACCACACGACAGATTTTAGAAACCACAGAGGATATTTACGGCTTTGAAGTAAGTGAAGGAATGGTATCGGATATCACAGATAAACTCCTTCCACGAATCGAGGAATGGCAGAATCGTCCTTTGTCCCCTGTGTACCCTATCGTTTTTATTGATGCGGTACACTTTTCTGTACGTGATGATGGTGTGATCAGGAAACTTGCAGCATATGTGGTGCTTGGTATTAATGAAGATGGTATGAAAGAAGTTCTAAGCATTGTTGTGGGCGAAAATGAAAGCAGTAAGTACTGGCTGTCTGTCCTGAACAGCTTAAAGAATCGTGGAGTTCAGGACATTCTCATTCTCTGCTCTGATGGTTTGACCGGTATCAAGGATGCAATCTCTACGGCATTTCCAAAAACGGAGCAGCAACGTTGTATTGTACATATGGTGAGAAACACGCTTAAATACGTTGCAAACAAGGATATGAAAGCATTTGCAAAAGATTTAAAGACAATCTATACCGCTGCAGATGAAGAAGCCGCAAGAAAGCAGTTAGAGTCTGTAACAGAAAAATGGTCTGCCCAGTATCCAAGTGCGATGAATCGCTGGCACGAAAACTGGGATGCAATATCCCCAATCTTCAAGTTTTCCAAGGAGGTTCGTACCGCATTTTATACCACAAATGCCATAGAATCGCTGAATTCCTGCTATCGTAGATTGAATAAGCAACGCAATGTATTTCCAAGCTCTCAGGCACTTATGAAAGCCCTATATCTGGGAACTTTCGAGATCGCAAAAAAGTGGACAATGCCAATCAGGAACTGGGGAAAAGTTCGTGGCGAGCTGGAAATCATGTACCCTGACCGGATGCTGATATAGCAACAAAAGCTGGAATATCAAGAGTAAATATACGCCCAGATTTTCTGGGTGCTCTTGACATACCATCTTATTTTTGCTATTAAATAAACAACGGCTTAATAGCAGAAACCGCTGTCAAGTCGCATCAATTATCATAGAAGATCTGAATTTACAGAAAAAATTTCACACCGTCCCCTCTGAATCAATTCTGTTCTTCATCCAGCCATTCTTTTAGCTTTTTCTGTAACAGCTTTTTATCCGGCAAATATAATTTATACTCTTTTGCATAAATATTGGCATTTTCTGGGAGTGTTAAATCGACAAGAGCCTCATCACTTTGCTTACAGAGTAAAATACCAATCGTCGGATTTTCTCCCTCAATTTTCTCATACCGGTCATAATAGTTTACATACATCTGCATCTGTCCTAAATCCTGATGTGTAAGCTCATCAATCTTAAAATCAATCAAGACATAGCACCTTAACAATCTGTTATACAGAACCAGGTCAACATAAAAATTTTTGTCATTAAATGTAAATCTCTTTTGGCGCTGTTCAAAGAGAAATCCTTTCCCCAGCTCCAAAAGAAACTTCTGCATTTTCCCAATTACTGCCGATTCCAGATCACTTTCATGATATGCTGCTTTATCCTCCAGCCCTGCAAATTCCAGTACATACGGAGTATGTAAAATATCTTCTGGTTTCTGCGGAACGGCACCTTCATTTGCCAATCGCATCACATCATTTTTATCTCTGCTCAATGCAAGCCTTTCATACAAACTGGAGTGAAATTGTCTTTTCAAGGTGCTTACATTCCAGTTAGAACGTATTGCTTCCTTCTCATAAAAGTCTCTTTCGTCCTTATCCTCTATACGCATAAGTATCTGATAATGTGTCCAGCTCAGCTTAAATGGTATTTTTTTGTATGCCGTTTCTAATTGTCCAATTCCTGATTGGACAATTCCAAAAGCCTGTTCAAATTGTCCAATTCCCGATTGGATAATTTCATCTTCTCTATCTTTGTAAGCCATGTAAAATTAACGCATTCCAGCAACATTGCTTCTTGAAAAACCTCTGCCATATTCTTCTGTCAGATATGATGACAAAGAATCCAAGACTTTTGCTCCATATTTTGCTCTTTCTGAACCCTGCTGTTCCTGCTCGATAATATATCTTCCAAGCAGAAAACTGGTAAGAACTGTAATTGCATTTGCCATTTGTCCCATATTACTTCTGGCACTGTCAATCAGCTTTTTTGATTTATCAAATAAATTTTGAAATTCGTTACTTTCTATTATTTCTAATTTTTCATTTTTCACACTAGAACCTCCAAACTGTCTATAATTGTCAGGTATTTTCTAAAATAGAAACATTCATTTTTCATCTGATCTCATGACTCATACCGAAATTATACCTTACCCCATGATTTTTCTCAATCAATTTTATATGTCAAAAATTTGCCAAAATAAAAAAGCAGGTAGCCAGCCATTGCAACTGACTACCCACTCGATACTGCTATTCTTCTACCGCTTCTAATGAATTTTCCGCAAATTCCTTATCTGTCATGCCATCCAACTTTCTCAACACCTGCCTAGAAAGATCTTCCATATCGCTGTCCTTATGTACGGCATTATCCGTCTGATTTTTTCCATCATCTTCATTCTGTTCTGTGTCTCAAAAACACTCATGAAATTGATTTCTTCTACTGTGAATTTATTCATCATCCTACATCTCCCTATGTGAATTTTTTGATTTTTCCAGTTCCTTCGTATCCTTATTGTTTCCCTGTGCCACTTCCTTCTGTTTGGCTGCAAATCGCTCTTTTAGGGAAGAACGTGCCTGCGGTTTTTCCCGCTGTTCTTTCTTTTCTTCCTCACGATTGAATTTCTCCACCCCATTATTAAGCCTGTCATCAATCATGTTATAATTCTGCTCCTCCAGCTCCTCGATCTTGGCAAGCGGCTTATATTCTGCCAGCTTAGCAATCAGCTCTTTTGCCTGTCTTTCGCTGTCCTCGTCAATTCCTTCATCAATAGATGTCTGCAAAAAAATCTGTAATGGCTTCACATTACCGCTTCTTATATCATTTGCAATCATTTGAATCTGTGCTTCCCTGTCTGGTACCGAGTCTCGGTATTCAAAAGTGTCAATATCATTTCATCTGAACGCAAAGTTCACTAGGGTAGGCGGTTCTTTTTACCGCCGAAGGGAGTGTAGCTCCCTTATAACAAAAGGCTTGCCTTTTGTTCAACAAGGTGCAGGCACCTTGTGTCGGATACGAAGTAGCCGACTGCCCTCTGCAAGAGCCTTCGGAGAACGCACAGCACCGCCCCAAAGGGTGGTGTATCTGTGCGCCCTCAACATAGATGAGGGAATTGGCTACAACGCTGCACATTCCCTATTCTGCTGCGTTTTCCTCCTCGCCTGCTTTCTCCTTTATCGCCGTATCCGGCATTTTTTCCTCCACCCTTGCAAGCTCCCGTTCAATCTGCTCCATGCAGTTCTTGACCTCTCTTGTGGCAAATGCCACCTGCATAATCCGCCTGGTCTGCTCCTCGCTGTATCTCCTCGGTTCATTAAGAAATGTTTCAAAGTTTGCCCCCACCACAATCTTTCTGTGGTTATCTGCTTTCCTCTGCTCCATCTTTGCCTTTTTTTTTTTTTTTTCCAGCTAGTTCTTTTCCTGCTCCATGCGTTTCCGCTGTGCTTCGATTTTATTTTCTAAATTCATCTTTCATTAACCTCTGCTTTCTTTGTATTTCTTGTCTGTAAAACAGAAAAGCGGTGCTTCCGTTTTATTGGATAACACCGCCTAAATGACTGCCCTGATTCGTTTTGATTTCTGCAATGTACTCCTGTCTCCTTTCTGCCCCTGTCGCTGTAAATGTTTTTTTTCTTTTTTTCAAGACAACTAAGAGTTCGTTTCTTAATTGCCTGTTTCTATGCTATTAAATTTTTATTGAACTGGTAGCCGACTCCCCAAACAGTCTGTATATAGATTGGCTTGCTTGGGTTATCCTCTATCTTCTCCCGAATATTCCGGATATGGCTCATGACGATGTTGTAATCGCCAGAATAGGATTCCTTCCAGACAATATCATAGATCTGTTCCTTGCTGAACACTATTCCCGGATGCTTTGCAAGAAGCTTCAAGATTTCAAACTCGGTATATGTAAGCTCTATCTCCTGATTTTCCCGAATGATCACCCGTTGAAATTCGTCAATCATAAGACCTTTGAAATTCAACAGATGCTTATTCAAACCTGACATCAGAATGATTTCCTCTCTGGTATTTATCAACGATAATATGCGGTTCATCATATCATCCTCATTATCTTCAAATGTCAGAACTAACATTTTCCCATACACATCACCTGCCTTATTACATTTATCTACTGCTGAAGCTTTGGTCAATACAAAAGAATAATTCCTATGTCCAGCCAAGAAGTACATTATCTGCTGTTTGGTTTTTCTTTGATAACTTCAATGAAACTATCTTTTCCCCTGTAAACAGTCAGTTTGACCTTGTTCCCCCTGCTATGCTGAGCCCAAAACTCATCTGCCTGTTTAATCTTTTCTTCAGCTGTAATTTGTTTCTCCCCAGTTTTTGTCTCCTGAGTTTCTATCAAGTTATCAGCCGCAATCGGTTCATCTTTTTTTGTACCTGCGGTTTGCAGTATTGCATACGGGGCTGTGGGGTTTATTTCCTGCTATGCTTTGGCATCAAAGCTACTCTGCATATCTACCACGTTTACCATTTCTTCGCCTGCCATCGGAATCCCTCTCTTGGCATTTCCCCATGCCTCGTTATAGATCATGCACATTTCCGTCTGTCTGGCGGCCTCTGCATTAGTCGTATACATCGTCCACCCATTATTGGAATAAGTCGCCACCATCTCCCCGTTTTTATCGTAAAACTCTATGTAATCGTTGTTGCCTGACGGCAGTTTCTGATATTTCACTTTCTCTTCAAGCAGTGTTGCCACAAAATCTATTGGCTTCAGCACATTCTGTCTGTTCCTTGAAATAGCTTTCAGCCCGGAAGTAATAATCCCTTTTCTGTCCGGGGACACTTCCGATGTGTAGCTTTTCATCAGCCTATTAAATCCTTCGGATTTGTTTTGGAACTGCCCTTTTTCAAAATCCTCATAAGCTTGTTCCCTGATCTGCTTCCGGTATTCTTTATCACTGACACCGCTTTTCTTTTTAGAGAAAATATATTTGTCATTGAAGTCCGGCAGATGGATGCCGCCTATACTGCCTGTTCCAGAAAAGAACCTTTGTTGTAATGAACCATTGGACGAATTAACTTGCATTATACCACCCTCTCTTGTAAATTTCCTAGTCTATTCAATATTTGATACATCTGGCTATTGCCAAACATATAACTTTGCAAAACAAGCGGTCTCTCTGCCCGTCTGTTTTCTCGGTACAGCTTCATATAAGCATCCTTCGCTTGATAATTTTATATTGTTTATTTCAATGGCAGCTCCTCTATCGTTCGGAGCCGCCCCTGTTCCCTTGCAGTCCGCAGAGGCAAAGCCTTATGCGTCTCTGCGGAATAGAGTGTAGGATTATATCTGTATATCCAGTGAACTGCCCGAAGATGGTGCCTTCATGCTCGCTGCCAAGTCAGACTGTATCTGCTGATAAGATACAGTTCCCTTTGCGTTTTCTCCATACTCCTTTTTCAGGCGTGCCAGTTCATCATTATAGATAGATGTAAATACACGTGCCCTTGCAAATTCTTCCTCTGTGCTTATGGCTTTCCAGTTCCTTGATTCAGGATTGTAAGACAATGTTTTATTCCCATTGTTGTCCCAAAACATACAAGCCGCATTCATCTTTCCGCCTGTCTTTCTCATGCTTGATTCATAGATGGCTTTCCTGTCCGGTGAAACAGTCTCACCATGCTGCATACATAATTTTCTATATGCCGCATCATCCCGCTTCCCAGTAGCAAATTCCTTCTGTGCAAGTTCCTTTATAGCTTTCTCGAATTCTTCCTCCGACATTGCAGGCTTATCACGTTTCGTCATAATATTATCCCAATTCGGTTTTGTGAATTGAATATCAACCGGCTTGAAACGCAGTGCGAAATTTCCATAATCACATTGAGCTAACGGATTATTGGGATTTTTCTTATTGCCAAACATCTGCTGCACCATGTTGGCATACTGTGAATAATTGCCCCTTGTTATCTGCATATTAAATCCTCCTTGATTAATATAATTATATGCCTGTTTTGTCCTACGCAAATAATTTTTCGCTTCATAAAATCTGTCGGCAGATGCACCCTCTTTTTTAACCCGGACTGCACCAAGTAACTAAGTTATCAACCACCACTTTAAGTGGTGGTTTAATATTAGCCCTCCAAAGGGCTATTACTACTGCTCGCCCCGAAGGGCGGTATCGCAAGCACTGTTACTGGCTCCGCTATAAAGCGGTACTACTGGAATCCTCTCTTCTTGAGTCTTCTGCTTGCTCTCTTATATATTTCTGTACGGCTTCCTCTGTTATATTGCCGATTGTCTCTACATAGTATCCTCTCGCCCAAAAAGCTTTGTCCCATTTGCTTTGCAGCTCTGGATGTCTATCGTAAATCATTAGCGTGCTTTTCCCTTTTAAATATCCCATAAAATCTGAAATACTTTCTTTCGGCGGAATTGTTACGCTTAAATGTACATGATCCTTACATACTGCACCCGCTATAATATCCACTTTTCGGTACTTACATAATGTACTTATGATTTCCTTTCACATCTTCTCTTAATCTTCCATACAGAATTCTTTTTCTGTATTTCGGTATAAATACTATATGATACTGGCATTTCCATCGGGTATGTGATAAACTTCTATTGTCCATTTGGACCGCCTCCTTTGATTTTGAGTTTGGCTTGCGACACCATTCTCATCATATCACAGGAGGCTTTATTTTGTTGTCCTCACCGTCTCCACTTATTCCATTCTCCCCAGCATAGCTGGGGGATTAGACTTTTCATTTACTTTCATATTCAGAATTCTTTGTGTTCCCACAACCGAGGTCTAACACTACAACAACCGTTACCTTCCTCACAAGCTCTTTTTCCTTGTGATTTTCAGCAATCCTGTTGAAGCTGAAAAACTCTGCAAAGTGCGTAAATTCAAGGACTTCTATATATCCTTTCTGTGTAGTCCTACCACAGTCTCCACATGTCCGGTATGTGGGAAAAGGTCAAATGGCCAGTCTTCTTTCGCCACATATCCCTTCGTCTTAAACATCTTCAGATCCCGCGCCAGAGTTTCCGGATTACAGGACACATAAACCACCTTCTCTGGCTTCATGATCGCTACAGCCTTGATAAACTCTTCAGTGCTGCCGCTTCTCGGCGGATCCATAAACACTACATCTACGTGTTCGCCATTGGCTGCCATGTTGACCATAAAATGCCCAGCGTCGTTGTGATAGAACTGGATATTTTTCACCTGGTTGGTTTTGGCGTTTTCCACGGCATCACGGACAGCATCCTGGTTTAATTCCACGCCAATGACCGTTTTGGCTTTGGCGCTTGCCACCATTCCGATGGTTCCGATGCCACAGTAAGCATCGATCACCGTTTCTCTCCCTGTAAGCCCAGCCAGCTCCATGGCTTTCGCGTAGAGTTTCTCGGTCTGGACCGGATTGATCTGGTAGAAGGACTTACTGGAAATGCGGAAGGTATAGCCACAGAGGACATCCTCAATGTATCCTTTACCAAATAATACCTTCTCCCGGTCGCCCAGGACCATGCTGGTGCCGCGGTCATTGATGTTCTGGATGATCGTGGTGATCTCCGGATGTTTTTCCCGTAGAGCTTTGACAAAATTGTTGCGGGATGGAAATACCGGGGAAGCCGTGACTAAGACTACCATCACCTGATTGGTAGCAAAGCCTCGTTTTACCAGGACATGGCGCAAAAGACCATAGCCAGTATCCTCATCGTAAGTTTTGATCTTGAAGGATTTTAACATACCGCGGATAGTTCCGATGATCTCGTCGGCTTTTTTTGTCCTCGATCATACACTGCTCAACCGGGACGATCTCATGGGTTCCTTCTTCATAAACGCCGGAAATCGCTTTCCCCTTCTGATATCCAAATACAGCGTGAACCTTATTACGGTAGTAAAATGGATTTTCCATGCCTGTGATCTTCTTCACCGGACAGATGCCCTTGAGCAGGTCTTCTACCTGCTTCTGCTTGTGCTGCAGCTGTTTCTCATATGGGATGTCCAGGAACTGACAACCGCCACAGCGTCTGGACACCGGGCACATACTGTTCGTATTTCTTGATTTTCCCGGCTTCTGTGCATTTTTCACTTTGTAAGCGTCCTGTACGCTTTTCACTTTGTAAGTGTCCTGTGCGCTTTTCACTTTGTAAGTGTCCTGTCCAGCATTCTTGACCGGCTTTCTTTCTGTACGAAAGCTTCTCTTATTCTCATTTCTTCTATATTCATTCTTTTGCATCATTCTGACCCTCAAATTGTTATTTTTCTATTAACACATATTCTCATTATAGAGGATATTTCTTGCTTTTTCCACTGATTTTTGTATAATAAATTCCATACATGACCTTACAAGGAGAACATAACTATGAATGAATTCTATATAGATCCAGTTCTTTATACCGGAAGACCTGCGGACTGCACGGACCGCCTTGCCAAAGAAGTCCGTACCTATGACCTTTTAGACAAGCTGGCAATTCCATACTCCCGAATGGATCATACAGCTACTGCAACCATGGAGGATTGTCATGACATCGACACCCGGTTGGATATTGCAATCTGTAAAAATCTGTTTCTCTGCAACGCACAGAAAACCGATTTCTACCTTCTAATGATGCCCGGAGAGAAAAAATTCAAAACCGCAGTTCTGTCCAAACAGATCGGGAGCGCCCGCCTGTCCTTTGCCGGTCCTGAGTTTATGGAGGAATTCTTAGACATTACTCCTGGCTCTGTCAGCGTTCTGGGACTGATGAATGATAAGAACCACCGGGTACGACTTCTCATTGATGCTGATGTGATCGACCATCACGAGTACATTGGCTGCCATCCATGTATCAATACTTCCAGTCTGCGCATCCGCACCACAGACCTGCTGGAGAAATTTCTTCCATATGTGGAGCACCCATATACGGTAGTGCATTTATGAAAAAAGAGCGTGTGAAAAAATGATTTCTCATTTTTTCACACGCCCCAACCTCTTTATATGTATCAATAATTGTCAATTTCAGACACGTCTTACATCCTTAAACTTCTCTTGTCGCCTCTTTCAACCATGCAGCCTCTTCTTCTGTCAGATACGGAGAAATCTTCTCATAAACTGCTTTATGGTACTCATTCAGATACTGGATATCCTTCTTCTCCATCAGGCTCACATCCAGCGCATCCAGATCGATCGGCACATACGTCAGATACTCGAACTCCATAAACTGACCATACTGATTCTTCTCCGCGTTTTTGCAGACAATCATATTTTCTGTACGGATTCCATGGCTTCCTTCAATATAAATACCAGGCTCATCGGAACAGATCATACCGGCTTCCAGAACCGCATTATCCATCCGCTCCGGAACCATCTTGAAACGGATTCCATTTGGACGCTCATGGACATTCAGCAGATATCCCACACCATGTCCGGTTCCGTGATCATAATTTAATCCACGGCTCCAGAGTGGCTCACGAGCCACATAATCAAGACTCAGGCCACGGCAGCCATATAAGAATTTCACATGACCCAGACGCAGCATGCTCATGGCTACCAGGGTGAAATGTTCCCGTTCCTCGTCTGTGATCGGTCCCAGGGCAACAGTTCTGGTGATATCGGTAGTACCTTCATAATACTGACCACCGGAATCCACCAGATATAAGCCTTCTGGCTTTAACTGGGTATCACTTTCCGGAGTTGCGGAGTAATGGCACATAGCTGCATTAGCCTGGTAAGCGGAAATCGTATCGAAGCTTAATCCTAAGTTGCCCTCCTGCTCCCGGCGCAGCTGTTCTAAATAGTCAGATACGCTGATCTCCGTCATCGGGATCTTGCCGATGTTCTTCTTTAACCAGTAGATAAACTTGGTCATGGCAACACCGTCTTTGATATGGGCCTTTTTCTCATTTTCAATCTCTACCGGATTTTTGATGGATTTGGCAAGAGCGGTCGGATTCATCTTATCCACAATCTTGCAGGTGGAATCCAGGTTGTTCACAATGGCATAGTTGGTTTTGCCGGTTTCCAGAAGTACTTTGACATTTTTCAGAGTTTTTATCATCTCATAAATGTCATTGTACGGTTTCAAAGTCACACCAAGTCCTGTCAGATATGCCTTTACTTCCTCATCCAGTGTCTTTTCATTGATAAATAAATAGAACTGGTCCATCGTCACAACCGCATAGGACAGCACGATCGGATTACACGGCACATCATTTCCACGGATATTTAACAGCCACACAATATCATCCACCGTTGTCAGCACATGGACATCTGCATGCAGCTTCTTCATCTCTCCACGAAGGTCTTCAATCTTCTGGGCTGCAGACTTTCCTGCATATTTTTCTTCCAGAATCCAGACTGGCTCTGCAGAAAGGGCAGGACGATTCTCCCAGATCTTGCCGACCAGATCTTCCTCATAGGAAATCGTTACGTGTTTATCTTCCAGAGCCTCCTGTAAACCTGCGCCCATCTGATCGTTGATCACCCGGCCATCAAAACCAAGCTTTCCACCTTCCGGCATAACCTTCTGAAGATATTCATTAATAGAAGGTACTCCTTCCTGTCCCATCTTCTGAAGGGTAAATCCGCTGTCCGTCAGCTGCTTTGCCGCCTGGACAAAATATCTTCCGTCTGTCCACATTCCAGCGTCATCCGCAGTGACAACCGCAGTTCCCGCAGACCCGGTAAATCCTGTTAAAAATTTTCTGCATTTAAAATACTCTCCCACATACTCTGACTCATGAAAATCAGAGGTAGGTACCAGATAAGCGTCTAAATGACGTTCTTTCATCAGCTTACGAAGCTTTTCCAATCTCTCGTTCATGGTTTTCTGCTCTCCTTTATGCTATCTATATCTATATCAGCCTAAAATGCTTACAGGCATTGTAGATTCCATTTTCATCGATCCGGTCAGTCACATAATCCGCAACCTCTTTTAACTTCGGAACGGCATTCCCCATAGCGATTCCAGTTCCTGCCTCCTGTAAGATCTCCAGATCATTCATACTATCGCCGAATGCATACGTCTCACTCACTGGAATGTGAAAATATTCACATAAGATCTTCAGTCCATTCGCCTTGGAACTTTCCTTTGCGATCACATCCGCCCCTTCCAGCCCTGCAAACAGAGGACATTTTAACTCTGGAAATTCCTGTTCCAGTAATTTTGCTCCTTCCGGAACCCCCATATAAGCAAGTGTCCGCACTTTCATATCCAGAAGCTTCCATGGATCTTTGTACTGACGTCCACTTTCTCCCCAGCGCCTGATATCATGCTCTGTCACATGTTCTGGATGAATGTAATAATCATCATCCCCACTGGTCATGCCAATCGCCAGATCATGTTCATCTGCAAAATGGAGCACCCGTTCCAGAAGTTCCCGTGGAAGAACGGATTCGTAAAGCACCTGGTCTCCTACCGTAATCTTTGTTCCATTGCTGTGGATGATGGCATCCGCCTGAATCTGATCCCGGTACTGCCGGCTGTAATAAGTATCCATATCTCTTCCGGTAGCAAGAACAATAAAATGATTTTTCCGTAATGCTTCGATCGCTTCTATGGCACTGTCCGGAATTTTATAAGTAGCATGATCTAACAAAGTCATATCTACATCAAAACTGATCAGTGTTTTCATCATCTGTCTCCTTTATATTACTGTTCACGCCTGCCCAAACAGCAGCTTCCCATCCCATCTCTATCATCATATCGCATCCGGCGTTTTTTGTAAATGCAGTATTTTCCGCCAACCATACAAAATAGAAGATCCGCTTCTTGCATCCCGGATAAAAATCTGCTACCATCAATATGTTCTAAATGAAGAGGAGGCTTATCCTATGAAACAGATCCGCCCAGATTATTACGACCACTTTTCCTGCACTGCAGACCAGTGTCCCATCACCTGCTGCCAGGAATGGAAGATTTCGGTTGATGACCATACCAATAATTGTTGGAAGAAGCTGGCTCCTCCAACCGATACGATCCCAGCAAAAACACGTTTAAGCGCTTACACCACCTTCAAAGACGGGACCCGCGTGATCGCCCTGGATCAGAATCACCGTTGTCCATTTCTCTCAGAAAATAAATTATGCAAGCTGGTTCTGGAACACGGAGATCAGGTCCTTTCGGAAACCTGTCAGGTATTTCCGCGAGAAACCCACACCTTTGATACCCATGAAGAACAATCACTGATGCCCTGTTGTCCGGCGGTAATCGATCTGTGGAGGAACTGCGAAACCTTACATTTTCCAAAAGTTTCTGACCTGTGCTCCCCGGCTGCCTCTGATGCGCTTCTCTTTCCGCTTCGCTCCAGACTGATCGCCCTGATTCAGCGCCCCGACCGCACACCAAGCCAGGCACTGATGGAATGTTTTTACATCTTACGGGAATTATACCATCAAGATAACTGGGACGCCGGGACATTGGAAGATTATTTTTCTGAACAGACTTTATCAGAGCTTCATGAAGCCGTGCTCTCCGCTGTTCCTGCATTGGAAGACACCATCATCGAGGACAATGAAATTCTCCAGGACCTGGCTGTTAATTACCAGAAAGAAGGACTCTATCAGTCTTACCTAACCCCGGTCCTCGCCCAGGCTGAAAAACTGACAGACGCATATGGAACAGCTGCTTTATCCGATCAATGGAAAAATTTCAATCATGTATGGGAAGAATTTCATCCACTTCTGAAAAATGTCCTGGCTAATGAATTGTTCTCTGATCTTTTGATTCCTGGTGGAAACTTGGAAAGTATGATCATCCAGATGCAATGGCTTGCCCTGGAATACGCTACGGTGCGGCAGAGCCTGTTTTTAACCTGGCTGGAACATGGTAATGAAAAGCTGCCTTATGAAAATGTCCGCGATTACCTGGTGATCATCATGCGTATGACCGGATATGACGAAGACGATATCTATGAGTATCTGGAAAATAGTTTTGAAGAACTGGTTTGGGAATGGGGATATTTTGCGCTGGTTGTCTGTTGATCCTGTGGATCATCGAATAAAAAAACTCTTTTCAAACCTCTATTTTTCTGATATAATAGAAAGGTACGGAGTATGGCGTAGCTTGGTAGCGCGCTCGGCTGGGGGCCGAGAGGTCGCAGGTTCAAATCCTGTTACTCCGATTTCATGGCTTAAAATCCAGGTTTCTTCTATTGAACTTATGCTTTACGTGCTTTGGACTCGGCTACAAAGTTGGTCGGAATAGTAATAAGACACAAAAACCTTCCCCCTATTGATTTACCCGCAAAATCTGATACAATGATTGTAGAATCTAAATCTGATACTCATGCTTGTAACAAAGAAAGGATGGCTTATTATTCTATATCCATTTATGACCTTAAATGATGGCACTGAAATCGTTCATTCCGAAACACTCGAAGAGGCTGGGAAAGAAAAAGTTGAAGTAAGAATTGAAAAACCTGTCTATGGCGGTTTTCATTCTGCGACTTGTTGGCTTCCAGAATATAAATGGGAAAATATTGAAGGATTTTCGCCGGAAGATATTCAATATTTTCAGGAATTATTGGAATCCGTTGCCCATATCATTTTATAACCGACCGCTCAATACGCAAAATATTGGACGGTCTTTTTGTATACCAATTTACTCTTATTGGAAATACCCCATATCCGTGGGTACAACTTAAACCTGGGAAATCAAGTACCTGCTACCATGCCGGGGGGACGCTTAAACTACTGGAAAGTAAGTACCTCGGATATAAGGTATGGGGTCGATCTGAGGATACGGTGTTTTACCGTAGCCCTATAATGTGAATAGAGCGCAAAATTGCGCTATAGATCTATCTCTTTTCATTTAATTGCTCTGTTGGGAAAGTCTTCCAGAATTGGTTGAACTGATGTTCGTTTTATGATAAGATATTCTCGTAGAATCATACAGAACGGATGCGATGTTCCGATTATCTGATGCCCTCTAGTCTACAAAGGAGGGTGATGCCCTATGAACACAATGGAAGTTCTTACTTTGTTGTTGGTAGTTTTTGCGGCGCTGTCTTACATAGACAATCATTTAGATAAAAGAAAATAAGCATCCCCTACCGTCCAAAGTTTAGGATGCTTATTTCTTTAATAATCGTTTTTTACTGAGGGCAAATCGGACTTCGTATCCGATTTACTTCTGTATTGATTATACAACAGGGCGTTTGAGAAATCAAGCGTCCTTTTTTGCACGGCAGAGGTATGGCGTTTCACCGTAGCCCAGATGTAATTGTAAATCTGAGCGTTTAAAATCCATCAGATAACTTTCCTTCCTGTCACGCAAAATCAAATAATCTATCAAAGCTAATCTTGAAATTAGGGAACATCACAAGTCCCAGTTCATCCTTATTCTTTTCCGTCACAACTTTGAACAGATATGAGTATGGCGTTCCGTCTGCCTTATAGTCAAACATATAGATTTCCACAGACTTCTTGCGCCAGTCCACGATCCAATACTCAGATACACCGACTTTACAATAGGTTTCCATCTTCCCGCCATTGATACTGTACTCCATCGCCAAAAACACGGCACAGACTGTCTTTGATCTGACTTCCAATCTCAACTACAAAGTTATTTATCACCATGGAATGCTCTATATAGGCATTGCTCATATCTTCTATTGGGAATGCGCTCATTCTCTTCACCTTCCTTTTCCTATGTCCCCATCACCCGCCGGATATGGATTGCTAAAAAGCCCGTTTCTTCCTGAGGAAAATGCAGTTTCATCTCCTGCTCTAAGATCTGACAGACTTTCGCTGCAGCCTCATATTCTTTCGGAAATGAATGACGGGCGTAGTCTTCGAGATCCAGATTGGCGCTCTCACCTTTGCGGACTCTTGCCAGCATATAGCGGATATGGCTGACCAACCGGTTATAGCCAAGGGAATCCGCGGTCAGCTTCTTATTCATATACTCTTCGATCAGCCCCAGGCAGCGATTGACCAGACGGGCAGTTTCTAACGACTGAGCCACATTTTCTTTTGCCAGACCGGCATGAAGATGGAGGGTAATATAGCCGATCTCATCTTCTGAGAATTCCAGGTCAGTCAGACTTTTCAAGATTTCAACACCGTTCTTCGCCGCAGTGTACTCCTCCTCAAAAAGAGTCCGGATATCCTGTAAAAATGGATTCGGGATCTCCATATGTTCACGAATCCTGGATGCCGCCATAGCGATATGGTCTGCCATAGGAATCAGGATATCATGCTGAAGATTCCCCAGTACCTTTTCTGCCTCTTCTATGATACGTCCAGCCGCCTCAATATAGACCGGTTCAATCTCATTCACTCTGGTAAGCGCAGACTCCTTCTGTTTCACCAGTTCATAACGCTTTCCCTCCGGTAATCTGGTCATCCGTTCCCCGATCCTGTGGCCAAACCCCACTCCATTTCCAAGCAGGATCTGTTCCTGTCCAGACTGATCATCCAGAACCAGAATTCCGTTGTTATTCAAGACCTTCATGATTCTGTACATAAAATACCTCCCGCACCTGCATTTCCCGTTCCGTCATGTATACGAACAGACACTTCTATTCTGATTATACATGAAAACTGGAAATTCGCCAAGTGCAGGAGGTATTTCCTCCACAAAAATCACATCATAAACAGGAACTTATTTATGGATCTCTCCGATCGCCTCCAGCCGGTCCACCATGCCCTCTTTTGTTAAATTCAGGCTATCCGCACTGGTCAGACCGGTAAAGATCACCATGCAGGCTTCGCTGGCTGCGTGTTCACGGATAAATGAAAGGTCAAATTCCATCAATTTATCACCCTGGTGAACCTGCTGGCCATCTGTAACAAATACCTCAAATCCTTTTCCGTCTAATTTTACTGTGTCCACACCAATATGAAGCAGATATTCCATTCCATCTGCCGCTTTCATGCCGATCGCATGCTTACTTGGAAACACAAATAATACAGTGCCATCCTCTGGAGCTACCACTGTTCCATCCTCTGGCATCACCATATAACCGTCACCCATGGCCTTGCTGGCAAATGCCTCGTCCGGGGACTCGCTGATCGGGGCTGCTTTTCCTTTTAACGGAGAGTAAAGAATGTGAGAGGATGTCTGTAGCTGGACACTCTCAGCTGGCACCCGCTCAGACACGCCTGCCTCTGACTGAGAATCTGTCGCTGACTGCTCAGATTTCTGAGTCTCTGCTGGTCTGTCCACTTCATCCCCTTCCCCGGCCTGCGCCAGATAAGCTTCCAGATTGGATTTGATCACCGTTACCTGTGGTCCGTAGATTACCTGGATTCCCTGTCCTCTTTTCACTACACCAACCGCTCCTGTTGCCTTTAACAGTTTCTCATCTACCAGTTCCGGATTCTCGATGGAACAACGAAGCCTGGTTGCACAGCAATCCACAGAAGTGATATTTTTCCTTCCACCAAGACCTCTTGCGATCGCCGCACTCTTCTCATCGTCAGTGCCGCCCTGTTTTCCATCGGTCTCCGGCTGCCGGCTATTCGCCGTGTTTCTGGCATTGACATCGGCTTTTGTGTATAATTTCGTCTCCTCATCATCGTCCTCCCGTCCAGGAGTCTTGAAATCATACTTTTTGATCAGGAAACTGAAAATAAAGTAATATAATAGGAAGTAAATGATTCCCACCGGAATGATCCGCATCCAGCTTGTCTTTGTATTTCCCTGCAAAATGCCGAAAATAAACAGATCCAGGATGCCGCCGGAGAAAGTCAAGCCAACAGCGATATTTAACACATGGGCGATCATGTAGGCACTTCCTGCCAGGATTACCTGCACTGCAAATAATGCCGGTGCTACAAATAAAAAGGAAAATTCCAGTGGCTCTGTAATTCCCGTAAACATGCAAGCCAATGCTGCACTTAACAGCAGACCACCAGCCGCTTTTTTCTTCTCCGGCTTTGCACAGCGGTACATGGCCAATGCCGCGCCAGGAAGTCCAAAGATCATGAAAATAAACTCACCGGAGAAATATCTGGTGGCATCTGCGCTGAAATGCGTCACATCCGGGCTTGCAAGCTGAGCGAAGAAGATATTCTGTCCGCCCTGGATCAGATTGCCATCCACCATCATGGTCCCGCCAACTGCAGTCTGCCAGAATGGCATATAAAATACGTGATGAAGGCCAAATGGGATCAACGCCCGTTTGATGATACCAAAGACCAGGGTTCCAAAATATCCGGTTCCTGTCACCAGTCCGCCCAGGGCAAAGATGCCGTTCTGAACAGCAGGCCAGATAAAGTACATAAGGATTCCTACGCCCACGTAAACTACCGTAGAAATGATCGGTACAAACCGGGAACCGCCGAAGAATGATAAAGCACTCGGCAGGACGATCTTGTGATAACGATTATGCAGGGCCGCTACCCCAAGTCCTACGATAATACCGCCAAATACGCCCATCTGCAAAGACTGAATGCCACAGACACTGGCGATGGTCCCATCTAAGACATTGTCTGCAATGCTTCCATCTGCCAGAATTTTCCCGGATACCACCAATACTGCATTGATGGATGCGTGCATAACGAAAAATGATATCATAGCAGACAATGCTGCGACTTCCTTCTCTGCTTTTGCCATACCGATGGCAACACCCACAGCGAAAATAATCGGAAGATTGTCAAAAATCACATTTCCTGCTTTACTGATGATCACCAGTAAAGCATGAAGCATGGTTCCATTGCCCAAAATGGACTGTAATCCATAGGTTGCGATCGTTGTTTCATTGGTAAAGGAACTGCCGATTCCTAAAAGCAGTCCCGCAACAGGAAGCACTGCGATCGGAAGCATAAAGCTGCGTCCCACCCTCTGAAGCACACCAAAAATCTTGTCTTTCATATTCCTTCTCCTTCTTTTTCAGAGTATGCCCCACCTCTTTTGATTTCATTCCATTGAAAAAGGCACTAACCCTAAAGGACACCCTTTCCAAGATGTCTTTTAAAGTTAATGCCTGCTTTACCAGTAACACACTCTGTATGATTTTATGAGGTAAGTATAGCTTCAAATCACTGTCATGTCAACTGATTTTCTTCAATTCTTATGCATTTTTGTTACCATTCATGCACATCCGTAACGTGTTTTTCCATGTACTTCCTTTATGCTGCTAATACATTTTTTTCCTTCTTCACGGACTGATAACCAACTGCACACACAATGCCAACCAGGACAAATCCAATGATATCTGTCAGTGTTCCAGGAATGAGCAGGGTCAGTCCACCAACTACGCACAGGATTCTCTCCCACCACTTCATCTGGCGGAATACAAAACCGCTTAAACCTGCTGCCACACCGAAGATTCCGATCAGACTGGTAATGGTGATCATCACAACCTCTGGAATGGTGGTGTTGATAAATAACATCGCCGGATTCATAGCAATGATATAAGGCACGATAAATGCCGCAATAGCAAGCCGGCTGGCATTGATCGCCGTTTTCATCGGCGGTGCCTTGGCGATGGCGGCGCCTGCGTAGGCAGCCAGGGCAACTGGTGGTGTAATATCTGCCACGATACCAAAGTAAAATACAAAGAAATGAGCTGCTAACATCTCTACTCCGATTTCCTTGCTCATGAGGATCGGTGCACAGGTGGCTGCCATGATACAGTAAGTTGCTGTGGTTGGAACACCCATACCAAGAACGATACAGCACAGCATGGTCAGTAACAGGGCAATGATCATGACGCCTCCGGATGCAGAAACGATCGTTCTTAATAATTTTGAAGCCAGACCGGTGGAGGTAATACATCCTGCCACAATTCCTGCCATGCTGCAGGCAGAAGCTACCGTGATGGTTCCTTTGCCGCCTGCTTCTAATGCGTCAATGATCTTAGAAATGCTGATCCGGTTATCCGAATTAAATAAGCCAACTATGATGGTCACCAGAATCGCAATCGCTGCAGAGCTCTGCATGGTTCTGGTTCCATTGGATACCAGGATCACCAGTACAACCAGTGGAGTTAACAGATACAGTTTACGGACTAAATAATTAAATTTAGGAAGCGTGTCTTTATCTAAACCCTTTAATCCTAATTTTTTCGCTTCCAGATGAACTGCAATATAAATACCAACAAAATATAACACTGCAGGAAGAATCGCCAGCACTGCAATTCTTGAATATGGAACACCGGTATACTCTGCCATCAGGAAGGCTGCTGCACCCATGATCGGCGGCATGATCTGTCCACCGGTGGATGCTGCTGCTTCAACAGCGCCTGCAAAATCTGGTTTATATCCGGTCTTGACCATCATCGGGATGGTAACGGAACCTGTCGTTACCGTATTACCAACAGAAGAACCGGAAACCATACCACAAAGAGCAGAAGAAATAACAGCTACCTTTGCCGGACCACCTACAGAAGAACCTGCCACACAGTTTGCCAGATCAATAAAAAACGCGGAAATGCTGGTTCTCTCCAGGAATGCCCCGAAAATGATAAATACCACAATATATTTCTGACATACGTTGATCGGAGTATTCATCACGCCGTTGGTGGTGTAAAACAGATCGTAAATAACTTTACCAAAGCGGACATTGGCAAAGGTATAGATCAGAAGCGCGCCTACGACAAAAAGGATCGGAAGTCCCACGCATCGTCTGCAAAGCTCGATCAACACCAGGATCGCTACGATAGCGATAGCCAGCATAAATGGATCCTTCGAAATAACACTGTAGCTGGTCAGCAAAATCTTCTGGGCATTGTATCCAAAATAGAGAAATGGGGCTGCTCCTGCAATCATCAGCACAACGTCATACCATGGGATGTAATTCACCCTCACATGGCCTTTTTTCACCGGATAGTTCAAAAATCCGATCAAAATGATCATAGCCAAAAAACGGGTCAGACGAACCTCTGGAAGTCCTCTGTCAAACAGTGTCAGGTAGATGCAGTATAAAGAAAATGCTGCCATCAGGAAACGGATCACTTGCTTTGGTGTTCCCTCCCATACCCGGACATTCGATTCCCTGTCGTATTTTTTCATCACTGCATCTACAGCTTCTGCTGCATGATCCGATGAATGATTGGTAAGATCTGCTGCATCCGCAGCATGTTTTTTCAGAAAACTCATTGCAAATGATCCCCTTCCTTTAAAAATCTGTGATTCCGTTCGTTACTTCCGATTCCTATTTTGTTGGAACAGTCAGACCTTTTTCTGCAAAATATTTTGCTGCACCCTTGTGATATGGAACTGCAGTTACAGAAGCTGCAAAGTCAAGATCCAGTTCATTTTTCTTATCATGTCCCAGTGTGTCGATGCTATCGTAGATACCTGCTACTGCGTTGTAAATATCATTCTCATCCACATCGTCTCTTGCTACTACTACTGCGCCTACTGCTACGGTTGTTGCATCAGCATCCAGTCCATAAGCATCTTTGGCGATGGTGTATTTGCTGTAATATGGAGAAGCTTCGATCAGTTTGTCGATGTGCTCATCATCTAACTCTACCAGATATACCTTTCTGGTTGCTGCTAAAGAAGTGACTGCTGTAGTCGGCGCGCCTGCTACGATAAATGCTGCATCGATCTTGCCGTCCTGCATCGCCTCAACACTGTCACCGAAAGACTGGTAGGTTGGAGTAATATCATCAATGGTCAGTCCATAAGCACCCAGGCAATCCAATGCATTAAAGTAAACACCGGAACCAGAATCACCAACAGATACGGTCTTGCCTTTCAGATCTGCTACCGTCTTGATATCCGGATTTAACGTAACGATCTGAACCTGCTCCATATAAAGAGCCGCTACAGTAGAAAAACCGTCTACCTTTGCGCCATCAAATAAGTTGGTTCCATTATAAGCATAAGCCATAACGTCAGACTGTACAAAACCAAGCTGTGCATCGCCTGCATCCATGGCCTCGATGTTGCCCTTGGAGCCCTTGCCTACGATAGCGGTTACAGTAGTATCTGTCATATCACTGATCTGTCCTGCCAGCACACTTCCAAATCCGTAGTAAGTACCCTGGTCACCACCAGTCGTGAAGATCAGTTCCTTTCCGCTGCCAGCTAAGCCAATCTTATCAGCAGGTGCTGCTGCCGTTGTCCCCTCTGCCTTCGTGTCTGCCGCGGAAGTGTCTGCTGCCGTTGTTGCAGAAGAACCATTTCCTCCACATGCTGTCAGAGACAGTGCCATCATGGATGCCATAACTAATGCGAAACCTTTTTTCATAATCTTCTTCCTCCTCGTTTTCCAACGATTTTTCGTAACTATTCAGTACCTTCATAGTTACGATTTTTCTTAACTTGTTGCCCATTATAGCACAACACTTTTTCAATATCAAGTAAAAGATTGTGAATGTTACAACTTTTTAGTTGTGGAAATATTGAAAATACCTTATCATTAGACAGCAAATCCGGAAGGATTCCCCCCAAAAAACGAAGGATTCCTTCCGGATCATTCGTTACTGTTCACGCGTTGCGCAAACAGCAACGGATTTTGCCGATGCTTCGCATTCTAAATCGGCAAAATCTGTTACCACCACTGTATCATCTGTCAGGCTCACTTTATCTTGTGAACCCGTTTTACTGCTTGTTTCTTCCGTCCCAGATACCATTTTTATCTACATAGTATCCGTCTGGTGTTCTTTGTCCGGCATACATCATGCCTCTCTTTCCATCGGAAACCGGATTAAAATAGTACCATGCTCCATTGAGAAGCACCCAGCCGGCCTGCATGCCGTGTTCCAGATCTATATAGAACCAGCCGCCGTAATCCTCGTCTCTTAACCAGCCTGTCTTGGCATAACCCGTTTCATCAAAGGCCCACCATGTTCCGTTGATATGCTCCCAGCTATGCGAAATACCACCGGATTCACGCACGCTTCCCTTCGGGTAGGTATTATCTGCAAAGCGTAACCACCAGCCATGCTCATCCATCATCCAATGGCTCTTTCCGTCATTGACAAAGCTGTTTGTTTCTCCTGTGATAATTCCTGCCGTACTGTCGATCGTTCCTTTGACCGAATCCTGTCTGATTACACCGCTGCCGGAGGTTTTATTCTGTCCGGAAGACGAGCTGTTGCGGTTTGGTTTTTCCGGCTTATCCGAATCATCCGAATCATCCGTTCTGTTCGATCCGTTCGATTTGTCTGATTCGCCTGGCTTGCCCGTTTCGCCAGGTCTTTCTGTTTCACCCGGCTTGCCTGTTTCTCCAGGCTTTTCTGCTTCGCCCGGCTTGCCTGTTTCTCCCGGCTTTTCCGTTTCACCCGGCTTGCCTGTTTCGCCAGGTCTTTCTGTTTCACCCGGCTTGCCTGTTTCACCAGGCTTTTCTGCTTCGCCCGGCTTGCCTGTTTCTCCCGGCTTATCTTCCGTTGCTGTCACTTCTGCCGTACCGGTCATCGCTGCGATCTCATAACGAGCGGATGCCCATTCATTCGGTGTAAATACCACCTCGTAGCTATGGGTGCCCGCCTGTGCCGTCTGGGCCGGATTCCTCCAGGCAAAGCTTCCGTATTCGGTGCTTCCTCCTGATAAGGCAGAGTCACTCAGAGGACTTCCCGCCTTCACCGACGCTGCCGTCGGCCAGGTGATCTGCGGTGCAGCCACCTTTCCGATCGTAAATGTAAATGCAGCCGGAGCAGGCGTGTTGTATTTGGCCGCCCACTCCTGATGAGTGTCAAAATCAAACTCGGCTGTCATCCGATGCGTTCCTACGGATGCGACTCCCGGCTTTGGCAGGTTGAGAACCGCAGTTCCAGCTTCCCCTACAGGGATCGTATCCGGATTCTGATTTCCATTATCATAGAAGTGGATCATACCCTGCAGCCTGTCACCATACGCTCCCTGAATACGTGCAATGATATCAAAATCATCCTCGTAGGTTCCGAGAATTCCTTCCGGCTGCTGCACTCCGGTACTCCGGTTCACAGCCGTTAAGGTAAGGATAAAGGTTCCTTTTTCAATGGTGATGGTTCCCTCTGCCGGTGTGCTTGTACCGAGATAATTCGTTCCCTCTGCCATGGTGATGCTTACCTCTGCAGAACCGGTTCCTTTGATGGTCACCTGTCCCTGTGCATCCACGGTGAGAACCTTTTCATCGGAGCTTTCATACTTCAGAGCTCCATCTCCCACTTTCTTCACACCTGTCAAGGAAAAGCTGTCATCTCCATAGGTTTTTTCTCCGGTCCATGCTTGCGGATCGATTGAAACCGAACCCTGTATCGGACGGATCGTTCCGGTCGTCTGAGCCAGATATACCACACGGTAATTCTGCAGATTCACTGTGCTCTCACCCGTCTCAACCCTTGCCTTTGAGGAATCAATGGTTACCGTCTTACCGGTTCCGGCATTGGCATCTTCAAAGCTTCCTTTCAGGCCACTGATAGTATAGCTCTGACCCGAAGCTCCTATCTCTACCGTCGCCTCTAACGCAATATCGGTCCTTCCGTCATAGTCTTTTTCAATAGGTGTCGTAAGAACTGCATGCAACTCGTTCGGTGATACCTCCGGAATCACACTTTGGGTCAAAGTTTCTCCATACTGCCCTTCTGATGTTTCTGTCGGTATAAATTCTACCTGATATGCAGTGGTTCCCTTTACCTCCGGATAAATGGAGGAAGCGGACGTTCCGCTCTGATTCGCACTGAACTTCCATGTTCCAGAAACCGGTGATCTACTATAATTAACAACCTGAAATCCCTCTGCCAGCTTTACCGGAATCTGATCAAGTGTCTGTCCATAGGTTCCTATCGCTTCAAAAGATACTTTGCCGGCGGGACCGTCGATCAGTAATGTATCCGGTGTTGTCACCAACAAGCGTTCAGCTGGCTTCGATGCAAAGCTGCTGTCTGTTGCTTTCACACGAAGGGTTACGTAATACGTGTGAGCCGGCTTCGGCGATGTAAACGTTCTCTTCGTCTGCCACTCAAGCTCACCATCAGCAGATTCGGCAATTCCGTACTCGTAAGGGGAATCAGCCTGTCCTTTTATCTTGATAGAGTAGCTGCCTTTCGTTACATCTGTTCCCTGTATCGGGTTCGGTTTTGCCGGTCTTGCCGGAATCTTTATCTCGGCTGCTTCGCCTACTGCAGCAGAACCTACAGCCGCTTTTCGCACATACAGGGTCTTGGTCGCACTCTCCGGCTGTTTATCCAGAATTTCTGTCAGAGAAACCTCGCCGCCTGCCGAGATTCTTGTCCAGGTTGTGGCATCCTGAGATTCCGCATATTCCAGATCATACAGAGCCGTATTTTTCAGGACTTCCCTTTGATAATCAATAGAGGTCTGTTCACGCTCCAATACATTCTCGTCCTTAACTGCCTCAATCTTTCCGGTAAATTCCACACCGCCAAAAGAGGCTTTCACTGCCTCCGAAGCCGGAAGGTACATATAGAGCTTTCCGCTGGCATCTGTCCGGACATCCTGAAAGCCGTAGGAACTTCCTTCAATACCTGCTTTTTCAACCAGTGTATTATTCTCATAGATACCGGTCAGATCCGCTGTGGTGTAATAAACCGGGTTATCATTCGCATCTTTGGGCTTATTCTGTTGCCCATTTCCATCTACCATTTCCCAACCATAAATGATCGGTCGCGATATATATCCATTCGCCCCTATCAAACAGATCGTTCCACCCTTAATCTTCACATTAGTTGGTGCCTGTGTAGAATTCTCAGCCCCCTTTCCAATATGAGCAACGTTCCTATAGCCTTTGTCTTTATTATCTAAGCAGATTGTGCCGCCGTCAATCAGCACCTTCGATGAACTGCTCTTACCACTTCCGATGCAGGCTCCCTGTTCAGAATAGGCTGTAATCATTCCGCCATGAATCTCAATATCAGCAGTTATCGCTTGGTTTCCAGGAGCATATCCATAACCGCTTCCAATTCCGGCACCCTGCCACGAGCTTGCATTCACCGTTCCGCCTTCTATCACGATTTTACCGGTTCTTTCCTGGCCATTAGCAACTCCTGTTCCAATTCCGGCACCCCAACTACCTTTTGCAGTTACAACTCCTCCGCTAATCCGTATTTCTTTTACACTTTTTCCTACCGAAGCACCGATGGCAGCTCCCCTAGGATCGTCATACGTCATTTTTGCAATTACAGTTCCCCCCTGGATGTGAATGATTCCTGCATCCTGTTCTACATTTCCTCCAATTGCTGCACCCGTCTTGCTTACCTTTGTGTTATTGAGCACCTCTATGGAGCCCTGCTGTTCCGGCTCACTGTCAATCGTAAGCTTTGCACCTTTCGCCACACTGATGCCAGCAGGTGAAGATGAAGATTTCCCTGATTCATTAATCGAAATCTTGTTTTCCCCTTCCAGATAGGTAGTCACATGGGACGCTCCGTTTATCTGAATTGGTGCGATAGCCTCTGCCGGTGTAATCGTAAGGTTCTTTAATACGAGCTTCAATTCCCTGGAAGCTGAGGTATCCACAGAGAGATGATAATTCTCTACCAGCTCAGATGAAGTGATCCGATAGCATTTATCATAGGACTGGTTTATTAGCTTTGTTGTAACCACTTGGCCGGAATCATCTCTTTTAGAATATAAAATTGTCAGCTGACCATTTTCCTCGGAAAAAGATATATCTCCAAGGGAAAGATCCAGTTCTCCCTCCAGCGCCTCTGCCGCATTTAATACGGTAATATCCGTTCCAGCATCCTCTGCCTTTACCGTTCCGCTGTCCAGGGTAAAGCTTCCTCCGGAGCTGCCTAGACCTGCAATACCCGTATTTATCACAAACCGGTAATTTCCGGCCGGAAGATATGCCAGAGCATATGCATGATTGCCTGCTGCTGCATCGATTGTCAGCTTCCCGTCAAAGGCAAACTGGCCTTCATTCTGCTTTAATTCCACCAGAGCTTCTGAAGCAGCTCCAGCCAGCCGTCCGGGTGTCAGGGATACATTCTCTGCCGCCTGCACCTTTGATGAATAGAAGTGGAAGCGGACAGGATACAGGGGTTCTCCGATGGTGAGGGAAAGAGTCGTTTCCTCCTCTGACTTCATCGTGAGGGTTCCTGTTACTGTAAAGCTATTCGTATTTTCTCCTTCCCCTTCTTCCTGTACCAGAACCGATACCGGAACCTCTCCGGACAGGGGCGTATACCATCTGACATTACCAGTCTTTATCTGATAACCGGAAGCTTTTTGAGATAAATAGGTTACTACATCCGGTGCAGTACCGCCTTCACTTGCTTCTTTCCCGATCTGAGCTGTCAGTGTATATTTCTTACCATCCCTCAAACGGCCATCATGGATAGTCAGATCCATTGTCTTCTGGTAGGCAGTTTTTCCAAGTGTGACGGAGATGGTTTCATCCATTCCTTTGTTTAGAACAACTGCTCCCTCCATCGTCTTAACTGTCCCGCCACCGGAAGGCTTCAGTTCTACAACCATCTGCATATTTCCAGAATAGCCTATCCACTGGGTTATATCCGGTATCGCTCCCCTGAATCCGGAGACGGTCATTTCTGCATTGGTTTGATAAACCGGGGTTGTTCTTTCTCTATCATTCTCCCGATACAGGGATATGTCAGCCTGATAGGTTCCATCTGGTAGCTGGTTATCATATGCGGCGATCCGGAATGTTTTCTTCCCGTAGGTACATTCTCCCCGGGGCTCAATCTTGCTTTCAAGCGGCAGCTTCAGCTGCACCTCCTCGGAAATAGTGATACTGCCGCCTTTCATGCTATTTCCATTAACATCCCTTAACACTCCATAACCAATATTTCCGCCCTTTACCTTCACAGATCCACTTAATATCCGGATATCGCCACAGGATAATTTTAAATCACTCACTCCATTCCATCCGCTGCCGATAGCTGCTCCCAGATATCCCCACGCACTATTATAAGAAGATACGGTTATATCGGGAGCTTTGCCATTCGCCCCGCCGATCACGATCGTGTCTACACCTCCACCAGTTCCGCCTCCGATTCCGGCTCCTGTATTCTTTCCTCCTGTTGCGGTTATCCTTCCACCCAGTATTTTAATGGTTCCGCCAATTCCATAGGTACCGGTTCCGATTCCGGCTCCTCCTTGATAATCCGTCACTCCGGAAACCCAATAAACTCCACCTTCAGCTGCAATGGTTCCACCCTTGATTATAATCGTTCCTGTCCCATATTTCGTACCGTCGAAATCTTTTGTTTCGAGAGCTCCATGGAAATAGGAGACCGCATCGGCATTTCCTCCGATACCGGCGGCCCCATAGGCACCTCCCACTGCCCTCAGGCTTCCGTTACTATTCTCCGTAATAACCAGTGTTGCCCCTTTTTCCACCTCAATTCCGGCTCCATGCTCCAGCCCCAAAAGTGTATTGTCTCCTTCTAAGGTCAGATTCAGCTGGGCATTGCCTTTCAGGTAAATACCAGCCAGATCCCATCCTCTGGCACCGTCGCCACCGGATTGGATCGTCACATCTTTAATGGTCAGATCGACCGTAACATTATCAATTGTGATACCGCCCTTGATTTTTAAATACTCATGCGGCCGGGTGCTCGGGCAATATCTGCCGGTTATGGTTTTTCCGTTAAGCTGATTTACATTACTGCTATTAATGGTCAGAGGCTCATTCAGGTTATACTCCTCGCCTGCCAGAGTCATCAGCTGCATCTCTCCTACGAGAACGCAGATTTCCGGAAGCTCTGCCTCCTCTCCCACCGGATATTCCTCCGGCAGAACCGGTGTGTAGACATATGCACAGCCGTTGTAGTCCTGGTTTGCCTCATAATAGCCATTCCAAGTCTTATCGGAGGTTTCGATGGGCTCTCCGTCCTCGTCAAATTCTTCAAAATAATCCTGTGGGGAGATCCCGCCGTGAAATTCCGGATAGTCGCTCTCATTGATATCCAGCTTCCAGGTCACGCCGGAAATCCTGCTGATATCCTCATCTGCTTCCGTCTCCAAGCTTTCTTTTTCGGCGTCAGCTTCCGCATCTATCTGCTGTTCGCCTTCTGCTTTTTGAGTATCCTCTGAGGTTTCCTGCTTCATCCGAACCTCCAGGGTATCCGGAAGGATGATATCGCTTTCTTTGGCACCCAGAGAGAGCTTCTGCACCGCAATGGCCTCATCCAGCTCCAGAAATGCTTTTATCTCTGTTTTTATCTCTGCTCCTGTTGCTGTGCCGTTTGGTGCTCCGTTTGTTCCTGCCTCGGTTCCTGTCATTGCTCCGTTTGCACCTGCCTCGGTTCCTGTCTCATCTTTATTTGCTTCCGGCGGCACCGTTGTCCCACTGCCTGGTAACACGCCAGTATCAGACTCGTCGCTGTCATTTTTTACTTCTGCATTCGATGGAGAAGCATTCGACGGAGAAGCTTTTAATACAGATTCTTTTAATATCGTTTCTTTTGATAAAGTTTCTTTTTCTGCTGTTTCCGCAGTATCATCTGCTCCCGTTTCATCCTCAATCCGCTGCAGCGAACCAGCCGCCAATGCCTGTGGCTGCCATCCGCATGTATTCCATATTAATATAGCTGCCAATGCGGCTGCTAAAATTTTTTTCGATTTCTTTCTCATACTTTTCTCCTTCCCTTTTACCCGGATTCAGGTTACTGTTCACGCGTTGCGCAAACAGTAACAGATCCAGTACAAACATCAGGTTTCCTCAATATTTACATTTTTCACATAATATTCTATACTAATATCATATCAATCACGTGTTTTTCTGAAAACCACCTCGACGCAAATGGTCAAACCTCGACCTAATTGGTTCAGAAGCATCGTGGTGAAGGGAGTGTTGCAGTTATGATGCATCTTGCTATTGTGGAAGATTGCGTTTTCGATCAGAAGCATCTGATCACTTTAATACAAAAAAATTTCGAGAACCATGGGGAGATAGCCGATTTTACCTGCTATGAAAGCGGTGAAGCATTCTTAGCGGCTTTCCATCCTGGTCTTTTCAATGCTGTATTCATGGATATTATGCTTGCAAAAAACGGTCTGAACGGGATTGAAACAGCCGAAAAACTTCGATCTGTTGCCGCACGGATTCCTCTTATCTTTGTAAGCAATGAGCGGGATTATTCCCTTGAAGGATACCGGGTACATCCGCTCGACTACCTTTTAAAGCCGGTGGAGGAGGACACACTGGCCTGGTGCCTCAATGAGATCCGCACCTTTCTGGCCGAACCGGCTTATATTGAGATTCCGGCCATCCTTGGTCAGGGACAGTCATCCTGCCAGAGGATTCTTCTGGATGATTTTTTATATGCGGAAACGCAGAATCATCGCCTGATCATCCACACGTTAAAGGGGGATGTGGCCACACGTCTCTCCTTTTCGGATTTAATGGCGCTGCTGCCAAAAGGCGGACGTTTTTATATGAGCGGGCGCAGTCTCCTCCTCAATTTTTCACAGGTAGTTTCTGTAAATGAGGATGGTTCTGTCCATCTGAAAAATGGTTCCTGCTTCTTCTGCAGCCGTCGAAAGAAAAAAGAGACAAGAGAGGCATTTATGTCATACCTGTTTACCTGTATGCGGAAGGGAATGATTCTAAAAGATAAGGGCGTGTGAAAAAATGAGAAATCATTTTTCACACGCCCTTATTCAATCACTTATAATGATTCTGACTTTCCCCGTTACGAACAGTCAAAATTATGAAGGCTGTTTTCCGATGTAAGCCTGGATACCACCATCAACATACAGAATCTGTCCATTTACGAAATCAGAAGCGTCAGAAGCTAAGAATACTGCTGGACCGCCAAGATCGGAAGCCTCGCCCCAACGACCTGCTGGTGTCTTGGAAACGATGAACTGGTCAAATGGATGTCTGGAACCATCTGGCTGTTTCTCACGCAGAGGAGCAGTCTGAGGAGTTGCAATGTAACCAGGTCCAATGCCGTTACACTGAATGTTGTACTCACCATACTCAGATGCAATATTTCTGGTCAGCATCTTTAAGCCGCCCTTTGCAGCTGCATATGCAGATACAGTCTCACGACCAAACTCAGACATCATGGAACAGATGTTGATAATCTTGCCATGACCTTTCTTGATCATGCTTGGAATCACTGCCTTGGATACGATAAATGGAGCGTTTAAGTCAACATCAATAACCTGTCTGAAGTCTTTTGCTGCCATCTCGATCATCGGGATTCTCTTGATGATACCGGCATTGTTTACTAAGATATCGATCACGCCAACTTCTTCTTCTACTTTCTTAACAAATGCGTTTACTGCATCCTCATCTGTTACATCGCAGACATAACCATGAGCAGTAATGCCCTCTTCTTTATATGCAGCAAGACCTTTGTCTACCAGCTCCTGCTTGATATCGTTGAATACGATGGTTGCACCAGCACCAGCCATAGCCTTTGCGATCGCAAATCCGATACCATAGGAAGCACCTGTAACCAGAGCTACTTTACCTTCCAGGGAAAAATTTGTCTTGTTTTCCATGATACATTCTCCTTTTCTGACTTTTTTGTTTGTATACAACTTTTAAAATTTGTATACAAATCTTTGTACCTATACCTTAACACGTTCTCCCTGAATTTGCAATAGGCATTCTTCCTAAATTCTTCCAGATTTTTTGGTTAAGTCTACAGTTCAGAAATGTCTTCCCGTGTACAGCAACTGGTTAACTCTACGATTTGCAGCAGCTCGCTTTCGCCGGATTATCAAAGGCCGGGTTCAATGCGTAGAAATTGCGACTGCTTAAGTGATCCTGTACATTTCGCAGGGCTTCACCGAAACGCTGGAAATGAACCACTTCTCGCTCTCTGAGGAAGCGGATCGGATCGCAGACCTCCGGGTCTTTGACAACGCGGAGGATGTTATCATAAGTGCTCCTGGCTTTCTGTTCTGCTGCCAGATCCTCACACAGATCCGTAATTGGATCGCCCTTGGACTGGAACTCACAGGCATTAAACGGCACCCCTCCTGCTGCCTGAGGCCAGATTCCGGCGGTATGATCAATATAGTAAGGACCAAAGCCAGAGTTTTCGATTTCTTCCATCGTGAGGTTTCTGGTCAACTGATGAACGATTGCAGCTACGATCTCCAGATGAGCCAGTTCCTCAGTACCGATATCAGTGAGAACGGCTTTACCCACATCATAGGGCATGGCGTAGCGCTGAGAAAGGTAACGCATGGAAGCGCCCATTTCTCCATCCGGGCCACCAGAGTGCAGAAACCTATGGGAGATTTTATGACTCAGTCAGGATACCAGAGTGTATTTAGATATAGGAAGTCTTTCCTCTATTTCACGTGCCAGATCTCCAGAGATCCTTTCTCGGTTCCATGCCAGCAAGCCCCCTCTAAATCTCCAGTCTCCTGGTAAAAAATAAAAGCATAGCCTTTATTTTAACATTAACAAAAAACAAAGAAGATACTGGCTAGTTCAGTATCTTCTTTAAACTTACCTACTTACTGGCTTAGGACCAGGACCAATCCAAATTCTAAATGCCCGTTTCCCATAATCTTTAGCAAAATGCTTTACTCCAGATTTATCTGTAAAAGATGCTCTTAGTATATACATTGGCTTATCCTCCTTTCGCAAGTCACTTGCCAAAGGATTATCATCGTGCTATAATCAAATTGCGAAGTTTGAAAACATACTAGCTACACAATGATAAATTGTGTTGGCAGTGACCAGGCATCTCATTATGATGCCTGGGTTTTCTTTATGTTAAGGAATTTTCCTAAACATCAATATCTGGTATTCCATATTTCCGCTTTAATTCTGGATATTTTTTCACTATAATCAAGGCTACCTCTCCTAATGCGTTTTTAATCTTTGAATGCGTACCCGGCTCATTTCCTACATCCACTCTCAACACTTCCACCGGAGCAATCCCATTTTTATATTCATACAATGCAAGAAATGCTCCTTCCCTCTTTTGATTATCGTAAGGGATAAAACGCAATTCAAAATCTTCAATTATTTCACTTTTCGCTTTATATAGTTCATCTACCATCTCATTATAGAATTCATCCACAAACCCTTCTGCAAACCACCTCTTATTTTGATCAATAAGTAATCTGATAGCATAATCAATTAATTCATTCTGTGAACGATTTAAAATTTTGGAAAGTTCCGACAATGCTTCGTCCAATTTTCTATCAATTCGAAAACTTTTCTGTATTAAATCCTTTTTTTCTAGCATACATATTCCCTTTCACCCTAGTTATCGCCTTACCCATATTGATATTATATATGATATCATTTTTAATGTCAACCATCATTTTCTATATACCAGATTTCCAGCGATCCCTTCTCGGTTCCATGCCAGCAGGCTCCTTCTAAATCTCCGGTTTCCTGGAGGTAATACCAGTCTCCAGAACCGTCTGCCGGATCCACCTGCTGTTTAGATGGGTTCCAGCGGTGCCAGCCGGTTTTGATATAGCCATCCCCGCCGAAGAGATACCAGTGGTGGTTGATCGTCTCCCACTTATTTTTTAGCCAGGTGCCATCGGCGTTCTGGTACCACCAGCTGTTGGCATCCTTCTGCCAGCCCTCAACGATCTTCTCCGCTTCTTTCCAGGTTTTCATAAATTCTTCCGGTGTCTTAAACTCTTTCTTGATCCCGCTGGTGCTGCTTCCCCAATCCGGAAGCTGGAAATGAGGCTTATCCACGATGGATTTCCAGTTTCCGCCCCATTCTAATCCGATGGATACGCCAATCGCCCCAACTCTGGTGAAAAAGCCATCCTTATCATAATAAGCCCCACAGCCATCAGCGCGGTAAATGTCAAAGGCAGTTCCCCATTGATGATAGGAGCTGTAGCTGGAGCCAGGAGCATTAGTCACAATGCTTCCTGGTGTCGTGCGCCCCTGGGCATATAGGGTATCCTGTTCCGATCTGGTGCGGAGAGTTTCACCGATTTTGATCTGAAGGCCCTGGGCAGAACATTTCTGGATCAGCTCTGTGGCTAGTTTCTGGAGACGCGGATGGCATAATGTAATATCTCTCATAAATTTGTCCTCTTTTCTCTACTACAATATATTTATGGTTAATATCCCTTACAGCCAGTAAGGAATTATCCATCTTGTTGCTTAAGCTGTATAATGATGGAGCAATCGGTATGTCGTCTTCCTTTCTTGGACTTCGCGTCCGTATTATAGACTGATAACCAGCTCCTCATTCGCAGCGTTCGTTTTATGCAGGTTGAATCGCCCTAGGTGCATTCGTGTCACACCACAGTAGATAGAATAGGCAATGAGTAAAACTGGTACTTATCCATTGCAATAATTTTTAGGAGTGACAATTTATGAACGCAGTAGGTATCGATGTTTCAAAAGGGAAAAGCATGGTTGCTATTATGCGACCTTTCGGTGAAATAGTTTCTGCACCTTTTGAAATCAAACACACAGCCAGTGATATCCATTCACTTGTAGAACTCATCAACTCTGTTGAAGGTGAGTCTCGAATCGTGATGGAGCACACAGGACGTTACTATGAAGTCCTCGCCCATCAGCTTTCAGAGGCAAATCTTTTCGTCAGTGCCATTAACCCAAAACTTATCAAGGATTTTGATAATGATTCCCTTCGCAAAGTCAAATCCGATAAAGCTGACGCTGTTAAGATTGCACGATATGCACTTGACAAGTGGCAGAATCTTAAACAGTATAGTGTTATGGATGAACTACGCAATCAGCTTAAAACCATGAACCGTCAGTTCGACTTTTACATGAAGCACAAGACGGCTATGAAGAATAATCTTATCGGCATCCTTGACCAAACCTATCCTGGTGTTAATACTTACTTTGACAGTCCTGCTCGCAGTGACGGCAGCCAGAAATGGGTTGATTTTGCATCTACATACTGGCATGTGGACTGTGTCCGTAAAATGTCCCTGAATGCCTTTATTGACCATTATCAAAACTGGTGCAAACGTAAGAAGTACAACTTCAGCCAATCCAAAGCTGAAGAAATCTATGGAAAAGCAAAGGAACTTGTTCCTGTACTTCCTAAGGATGACATTACAAAGCTTATTATCAAGCAGGCTGTAAATCAGCTTAACAGTGCTTCTACAACCATTGAATCACTACGCACACTTATGAACGAAACTGCTTCCCAGCTTCCCGAATACCCTGTCGTTATGGCTATGAAAGGTGTAGGAACCTCACTTGGCCCTCAGTTGATGGCTGAGATTGGTGATGTTTCCCGTTTTACTCACAAAGGGGCTATTACTGCTTTTGCCGGTGTAGATCCCGGTGTTAATGAATCGGGAAGTTATGAACAAAAAAGTGTTCCAACTTCCAAACGAGGCTCATCTGATCTTAGAAAGACTTTATTTCAGGTAATGGATGTCTTAATAAAAACACACCCACAGGATGATCCTGTGTATCAGTTCATAGATAAGAAGCGGGCACAAGGCAAGCCTTACTATGTCTATATGACTGCAGGTGCCAACAAGTTTCTAAGAATCTATTACGGACGAGTGAAAGAATATCTTTCATCTCTTCCAGAATCCTAATCATTATTATAATTTTCAGACCAGCACTGGTGTGGTGGTCTTATTTTGATACCTAATTTTCAACCTGTATAAAATTTTCAATGTTCTTCAATTTAGCCTTGACTTTTTATTTGCAGGCTATAATATGAAAAACCAGGGTTTTGGCTCCCTGGTCAATTTTTGTATTTATGGTATCTTGAAAACTGTTTCTGCATATGCTATAATGCCAGTAGGCAAAAAGATATCAGTATCCATGGTGATACAAAACAAAAGCCCCTGAGTCTCGACCACTCAGGGGCTTTTTTCCTACTTTTAAGCAGTTAGGCATCTGCAGGCTGGTTACCGTTGCTTATCGCTTGTCCAGCCATTTGTTGATGCAGTGGCAAGCTACACCAGCCATGACAGCGATTAAAAAAGATATCAGATGTTCCATGATGATACACCTCCTTCCTGTCACCAGAATGGGAGGCGGTAACATTCGCATTATACCATACAATCAGTTTTCATTCTACCAGTTTCTTTTTGTGCCGGCACAAAGTTGTGATGTCACAACCTGCAGTCATCACCCCGACTGCCGGGAGATATCCGGATCACCTCCTTCTATTCGTCTTTTCCAGTCTGCTTCACGATCTGATTTACATAAGTAGATAATCCAGCCACAAGAATTCCCTGTGTGATCGCGGTAAACACGGCCAGGGCAATATCCTGGCTGCCAGTGCATACACATGTGGCAAATACATAGATGGCGCAGATCACAATGCCAACGGCGCCATTGATCAATGGAATGTATTTATCCTTCACTGTCTCACTCTGTTTCAGCCATGCGCCAATAAAATACAGTACCACTGCCACTACCAGTAATTCCGGTTTTACATAATCTTTCACCTGCATATCGAATCCTCCTTCTGATTTTCCAGATCCGCAATCCGGTGGTTTGCCACCTTGATCTGTTCTTCCATCACCGCCTGCGTCTCCTCTAGTTTATATGTACGTTCAATCACGGTATTATGTTTATCCACTTTTTTCTCCAGCTGCTCTATCCGGTAGGCGGTCAGCTTGGCTGATGCAACCACACCAGCCAAGCTGCCTATCGCACTGCCGCACAAACCAACCAGAGCTACTGCTATCTCTGTCTGCATCCTATTCCTCCTTATAGTAATTTGTAATGTGGTCGCTCTTCTCCAAATTTTCGATACCGAATCCAGTCATCCAAAATAATTCCTACTAATGCCACCGGCAGCCACAGCACAAAGTATTGTGGGCAGATCTGCCCCAGGAAGTTGCCCGGCATACCACTGTAATCCCAGACACCCCAGCCAAGCCGCAGATTTACAATGCAGCCTGTCAGAAACTCCAGGACGGTAATGCCAGCTGCTCCGATCAGGATCTGTTTCCATAGCGGCATCTCCCAAGGTAAAACCTCGTTGATCAGTCCCAGATAGATAAAGCACAGACCGCCCAGGATAAACATGGTCCAATGACTGTGCCCGCGCCAGATTAGTTCAATTAACACATAGAGCAGGCCACCCACATCAAATAAAAATAAATACTTATTAAGTAGTTTGTGCATCCACATCATCTCACGCCATAGCCGCTATCTGTAAAAGATATGCTTTGAGTACCTCACTCTGGTACTGCTCTGGCACATCAGCACCATAAAAGATCTGCTGCAGCTCCTCCGCAGTCTGTACTCCGCTGATCCACATATTAAGGGCATTGCAGTATGTGGTGTGATAAGATACATGCCACATGGCCTTTTTGACGATCAGCTGCATGTCTGCAGCACTATAGTATCGGCACGGTTGGCCATCAGAATGATATTCCATCTGCTCCGCTCCGGCGGCAAGCTGTACCTGCTTTCCAAACAAGTTAAGCTGATCGTGCTCTGTCAGCGCGAAATGCTCTACTGAGCCGTCCGTCAGCGTTACACTGACGCCGGAATAAATAGTCTGCTCACATGCCTGGCTGATCTCCTGTTTTTTGCTAGACAGCAGCTCCGCAATCGTCGGCTCATACGGCTCCGATGGTGTAACTGGCTCTGGATCAGTTGGTGGCGTATATACGCTGCCATCATCTGACAGGTAGATCGTCCGACCATCTGACCGATATACTGTGATCCAACCTTCCAGAGTTGTCGCCAGAATACCACCAGCAGTGTACAACTGGATCTCTCCCCAGTCTTTCGGGACAGCATCTGCAAACACAATCTGAAGGATGTGTTCTGCTGTATGCATGATGCTCTGGATCTCATAACACTGATCAGATCCTTTGATTTTGATGTGTTCCATTTTGTATCCTCCTTAAAATGTATTTTTATGTATAATAAAAGACCCCGAAGGGCCTGAATTTTCTTAATTTATTTACTTAAACACGAACCGACTAAAAACGAAAGATTTTTCCATTGATTTAAAGGGAAAAGACTTTTCTCAATCAATGGGTGGATATATGACGAATATTAATTTGTCAGACATTGTTTCATCATATTCAAAAATAATAAATATATTTATTATTTCATGGGGGCAGCTAGGTACAACAACTGTTAGTGTTTTTGCAGATTTTGATTGTACAAAAATTACTGTATGGTGTTCTGCCATCCCAACCAGTGGAACACTTGGGATCAGAGTAGTATATGAATAATTAAAAATTATTAATCTACAGTCATAATTTTTGACAAACCTGAACCAAATATTATTACATGATAATATTGTGATTTAAAGTTTAGCTTTACGTATCCTTCCATATAATTACTATCAGATGGATATTTTTCTACGCTAAGTGTATCTCCGTAAATGGAAACAACTTTTCCATCACGTCCTAGCGAAAGCAAATGTGTCGATCCTGTTGATGGATATTTTGCAAATACAAGCCAAACGAATTCTTCTTTACTATCTGGACGCAACTCCACAGCTTTGTGCGGACCAATATTAGGAATTATATGTATATATGAGCTTTTGTTAGGTCCTATGGCAAGGATTTTTTCCTGCTTCGTGTTTAGCACATTAACGGCATCCATCAACGCCTTCCCCTGTGCCGCCGACAGTGGCAGATTTGGATTATCTGTCACGCAGTTGTTCACGATTGATCCGGCATGGAGTACGAACTGAAGACCCGCCTTCAGGTTCCGGAAAAACTCAAAGAATCCCATCTTACTTTTCACCGATTCCAAAAAGTTCGGAAAACTACTGATCCCTTCCACCGCTCCCGAATCATCAAACTCCGGTCGCTCAATATCAAGAATATCTTGTACGGTCGCAGTTCCTGCCGGATTTACGGTGAGTGTGATTTGTGACGCATTCTGCACCGTATGTTGAATATTATATATGTACGCTGATGGTGAGACCTCGCTCTGCACTGGCATTTCATCTGGCGTTGTTGCCTGGGTGACAGAAAATAAGGTCTCTGCTCCGCCTTCAATTTTGGCATACAGTCCGATCGTCTGGATCAGATACGCCTGATCAACATCATCGTTGTCAAATCGGATACTCACCTGTGCCACGTTTCCACCGATCACCTTACTATCGAATGGCATCACGCTCTGCATTACATCTTGTAAGCCAGTCAGGGCTGGAATATTCATTCCTACTGGATAAGAATAGCTGGATGTTTTGGCGCTTGTGAAAATTAAGGGCTGCTCATTTGCTAACGCCTGGGCAATAAGATTCTGTCCACTCTCTGTTACAACAGCTGCTTTATATACTCCCATCTTTTTTCTCCTCATTTGATATTGTCTGAATTCTAATCTCTGACACCGCTCCTGCAGCATTTGCTTTCTCTTTGATGTCATAAACATTATGCCTGTAGATTGTTTGTACAAATACCCTGGTCACTGCTCCTACAGAGTACAAACGGCATGAAATCCGGTTCGTGGTCTGCTGGTTGGCCAGAATCTGGATATGTGCTGGCACAACATCCCATAAAAGATCATAGAGAAGATCTATGGCACCATATCTGTCTGAAGTAACTTTGATCCTTAATTTGCATGCTGAAGAATCAACGGACATCTCATAGCCATCTTCCCCGTATAGTTCTGTAAGTTTATCCCGTAAGAAGCCGATAGAAAACGGAACGATCGTGTTATATTTCTGTAGCACCCGCGTTCTTCGATATTCTAAAGTATCTCCAAACCGATATACAATTCCCAGAAGTCTCTCATAATATGCGATCGTATCCTCATCACAAGTCACAATGTAATTATTCGCGTATACCCTGGCACTGACCCCATCAAACTGATCAAGACTGTAGCCCTGCGCCTTTAAGATCTCTCCAAACTCCATGATCGGCCGAAAATATCTCGGTAACTGTTTTTTCAAAGTCTCTTCTGCACTACTCACCGTTGATCACCACCGTTCCCAGAACCGGCACCTGCTGCAGTGTTGCGTTTTCCGTCAGCTTCAGATCCCCGCTGACTCCATTGATTTTGACATTTGAGACATTGACTACATCCTGGATCGTCAAGATAGAATAGATAATCCTGGATGCGTAGATAGTAACTGCATAAGTGATCTGATGTGCCTTTAATGGATCTCCCCAGGATTTACAAAGCGTATCCAGATATTCCTGGATTTTCTGTTGGATCTGCTCCTGGTATGTCTCCACTCCGTTCAGCATTGTTTCCACAAAATTGATATCACAGGTGATATTTAACGTCAAAGCTGTTCCAGTGGTAATCGTTACTGCGGCACCAATCGGCGCAATTCCGTATCCATCCGCTGATGGCTCATTGTCTCCCTCTTCCGGTGGGCAGATGATATTCTGAACCTTTTGTACCGTAGCAGATAACGCAGGCCGGAGATCTTCCCCCAGAATACTGCAAAGGACTGTACCACCGCCTTTCCACGCCGGGTATACCTGCACCGCTCCCACGCCTTCGATTGCCAGGATCTCATTTTTATAAGAGGAAATATTCCCACCAAAAGCCGCCACCTGAAAAGTCTCATAAAAGCGGCTCCGCAGCGCATCGTCACTTTCCTCTGCCGTTCCAGCCGTAATGATGTCTCCCAGAACAGCAGAAGTAAGCCCATCCACCGCAGTGATCGGAAGCAAATTTCCAATATAGTTGTTTCCTGAAAACCCGGCGTCTGAACATTTCATCTCATACACATACTCCGTCTCACTTCCGGAAATTTTTTCTCCCACCACAAAAATCTGGGAATCGGCCCCGTTGATTGTCTTAAACTCAGCGCCGGATGGAACGGCAGTATTGAATGTTCCTTTACGCACGGCTGCCACTGCCCGTTTCCTGGTAAGTCCTCTTGTCTGAACGATCTTGTCCAGGGAATCCCCGACTGCCGTATCTGGATAAGCATTGTCTTGGATCTGCTTCAGGATCATATACACACCTTCCAGGTACCATGCCGCCGGTCCAAGTGCGGTCTGAATCATGCTTCCTTCCCTGGTATCAATTCCCGTATCTACCTGTGCCAGCATTTCTTTCTGTATAGCTTCTCTCGTATATCCGCTGAAGTCGATCACACTCTCACCTCCTCTGTCAAAGTTCCATACACCGTCTTTACATCAAAGCGGCAGGCCATTTTTCCCATCTCAGGCTCCGAAAATTCAAAATTTTCAACCGACAGTATCCTGCTGTCATTTAAAAATGCCTCCTCGATCCGCCGTGGAAGCTCACTCTCGATGAAGTCCCGTTCCTCGCCTACCAGACCCTCCAGTTCACTTCCGAAATTGGACGAATAGATCTGCCACTCAAATCTTTCATTCTGAAGGACGATTTCCACCGCCTGTCGCATCGCGGAAAGTCCCTCATCCATCCCAGCGATCTGTTTTGAAGACCAGTCGATTAAAAATGTTTTCGTCGGCTTTCCCACATACTGCAGGAATACATCAAGTCCAACACCTTCTGGTAATGCTGCCATTTTGTCCTCCTTATGTGATCTTTGATAAAACAATAAACTGCTGTCCTTTCTGAACCCGCAGAAGCAGCACTTTGTCTCCGACATTCAAGCCTTCTGTAACTGTCACAATGCCACCAACTCCACCACGGACTGGAACACTTTTTCCAACCACATTGCTTGTCAGAATCAACGCACTCCCGGAAATCGGCGGAAGAGATGTATCGGTCTGAATCGTAAGTGGTGATTTATTCGTAACCGTCCCAGTCGCCTTGTCAGTCATCTTTATTGCGTTCACATAGTTTTTTACGATCTCCTGAATTACGCCAACAAAACCCGTCATACGATACTCACACCTCCGTTATGTTCGAACGACTTCACTTCGATCTGCATGGTATGGTCCTCGCCATCCCACTTCTGTGTTACCTTCTCCGCAAGTAACAATCTGGAAATGGCGAGATCCTCAATGTCACCAATTTTTACCGGAATGATCATTCCGGCGCGGATTTCCGGGATCCCGATAGCCTCCAACTTCAAGGTCTGAAGAACCCGGTTGTAATATTGCAGGTACGCCTGACACATCGCATCGATCTGGGCTTCATTCAACGTTTCGTCCACCTCATCGTAATACTGGAGAAGTCCCCACTTTTTGATGTTGTCTGTATCCTCATGCACATACACATCCGTCCGCCCACTCTTCTCATTCTTCCGGACAAGTTTCACACGGTTATACGTATCGGAATCAATATCCCGTTTATAGGTGTAGTCTGTTGCCAAGCTTCTATCACCAATCATCGTGTTGGTAAACCAGTTTTTTGCCTCTACCAGCGTCAGCGCTCCGGCCTTGTCATAGAAAATGAAGATCTTTCCAGTCTGAACGATGGTCTCTGATAATGCGTCAAATACAATATTCAGGCACTCCTCATTTTCTTTTAACAGGCTCGGAAATACATAACCGGTCGTTTCCAGCCTTCCAACCGTTAAACCAAAATCCCCCGCGATCTGCGTGATGATCTGTTCCAGGCTCATGTTGTTGAAAAAATAGCTGGCATTTGCCTTCAGATAGCGGAGCTGATCATACGCGGTATAGGTTGTCTCTCCATCCCTGGTTCGCTCAATGGTGAACACGTATCCCTTGAACAGTTTTTCACCATCAACGTTGTACTCCACGGAGCTGCCCTCTGGAATCCCGATCGGGCCATCTTCCAGACAGGAAAACTTTAATTTTCCCGGAGCATCCATCCGGTTCGTTGTTAATTCAATCTCCCTGGTGACTTCTATGTACTCCATGATCGTCACCTGATCCGAACCGTCTGGCGCTTTTCCTTTTATTTGAATCTGCAATGATCTATCCATCTTCCATCACCCCGTTATCTGAAGCTGGCTCTCCGTCACCCAGCCATAAGAGCCGACATGGACCGGATAAGGATTTCCGGAAACGATCCTGGTCACAGTGGTATTCAGGTTGTTTGCTGTCCCATGCGGCTTTCCTCCATAGCTGTCGTAACAATACTCACCATTTACAACACACGGCGCTCCAACCCGGAGAACCGGCGTTTCCACCGCTCTCGCAGTCTCTGTGGATGCTTCCGTATTCGTCTGCCCTGGTGCCGGTGTTGTAAGAATCGACACCACCTTCGGCGCATAAGAGCGGTATTCCTTTAGTTCCAGGGAATAATAAATATCTTTCGGTTCTCCGCCTTTATCTTTGATCTCAAAATTTGAAACAATACATTTCATATTGGTATCATAGACGCCGGATCTCGTAATGATCAGACGGCCAACCCGCTTCTTTTTCAAGGCGCTTTCCAGGCTTTTCATATAATAGGAGGGAACTTTTGCGCCACTGTTCACATACACCGCACTGCGGTCTCCTGGAAAAAATGATTCCCAGGAGATCTCTTTTAAAGAAGGTTTCCTGGGAACTACGATTTCACCTACGCCGATCACATCATACGTCTTATGATCAGTTGGGTGCTTTATCTCAATTTCTTCTGGGTTTACCGGAATCTTGATCTTCTTTCCGGAAAACACCAGATAGATCGAACACCCGCTCTTTAATTTTCCCATATGCGTGCTCCTCTCATCATCCATGTGGAACCGGCGTCTGTGCGTTCATCTCTTCAATCATCATTTTTCTCAGATGTTCAGAAACATCATCAGCAGTAAGGTTTCCTCCTGAAGATGCTGGAATCGTCACATGGATCTCTGGCGCCATGGTCTTCAGCTCAATGCGATTCATATACCGACGTTCTGCAAGGTCACGGTAGACTTTCAGATCTTCATCCGACAATTTAATATCATCCACCTGTCCAACTTTTCCGACCTTGGCAACCTTGTCGATGTTCCCGTTTCCAGACAGATCCAGGTCCCCGAAACCTCCTGCAAGTTTGCTGATATCGAGATCCAGGTTGTCAATCTTGGAACCCAGGTTTGCGCCGTAATCACTGAACTGTTTCGCTGTGGCACTGACATCAAGGTTGGCCATGCGTTTGATCTGGATTGCATTCTCACCAACAGTGCTGTCCACCCAATCAGATATCTTGCCACGGAATCCACTGACCACACCCTGAAGATGCGATCCTGTCAATGCATCAATGGCTCCAGCCACAGTTTCTACCATGCTGAGAATCGTATCCAGTACATCCGCAAACAGATGGACCGTTGCTCCGAGAGGATCATTCCATACGTTTGCAAAGAACTCCGCAAATGCTGCTATCACGTTCCATAATGTGGCAAAAACATTATATCCGGCCGCATAGACCAGTCCAAATACGTAGCCCACAAACGCACCGACCTCCTGCATGCCAACCCCAAACTGCTGTGCCGCAGCCAACGCCACCGCAAACAGGGATGCAAACAAAAGAATTGGCCAGTTTGCCACCGCCCAAGCTGCTGCACTCGCCAATGCAGCACCAACAGATTGTGCCTTTAAGAGTAAAAAGCCAGCTCCAAACGCGGCAAGTATTGGAATAATTATGTCCATGTTATCATGAACCCAAAGTGCTCCGGATCCCACAGCCGCCAGAGCATCCGTCCCAACCTGTGCCAGAACTGAGAACAATGAGATCACTTCTCCAAGGATTTCCTGCCCCTTATCTGTTTGGATAAAATCGTTCCAGGACTGCGCCATCTGCTTCACTGTATGCTGAACAATGTTCTGTCCCTGTGTCATAGCATCCGATAAGGTCATTGGAATCGATTCAAATTTCTGATTTGTCTGATCCGCCATATCAAGCAGTGCATTCTTTACAACCTGAGCTGTGACTTTTCCATCTTCCGCATACTGCTTGATGGATCCGGATGCCCAGCCCATGCTTTCCTCGATGGTTCTGGCAATTCCCGGGGCCGCTGCAAGAATGGAATTTAGATCCTGTCCACGGAGTACACCCGCTGCCATTGCCTGGGTAAGCTGCACCATCGCATTGCTCTGCTCCTGAGCCGAAGCGCCACCAATCTTAAACTGCTTGTTGACCTGCTCCGTGAAAGCAATGAGTTCCTGATTTGATGAGAACGCATTCTTTGCGTTCAAGCCCATCTTTCCGACTGCATCCGCTGTATCCGAATATGCAGACTTTGAGCGTAGCGCTGACTGATAGATCATTTCGTTTAGCTGATCTGTCGTTTGCAGTCCATCGTTCATCAGATTCAGTCTGGCCGTAATCTGTGTCTGAGTATCAGAAAAATCGAGGAAATCTTTCGTGAGCTTTGCTACGCCGAGCGCCGTTCCGATACGCCTGATTGTTTTCAAAAGATCTCCAGCTGCAGAACTTCCTTTCTTGATCTGCTCGTTATACTTCTCCTGTGCCTTCCCTGCCTTTTCGGTCTCTTGTCCTGCCTCCTCCATCTTTGAAGCAAACTCTTCAATCGCGCTGTTCTGCTTTGCGATTACTTCAGAAGTCTTAAGAGACTGTTGGAAGATGTTCTGTTCCGCAACCTGTGCTCTTGCCAGCGCTTCCTGGGCCCTGAGCGTGGCAGTTGCATCTGCACCTTTGCTGGCTGCCAGTTCCTGATATCTTGTTGTAAGTTCCGCCACATGGTTCTTCTGGGCGGCAAGCCTCTGATTCTGCGCGGCAAAGAGTGACTGCTGTGCTGCAAGTGCGGATCTCATCGAATCGAGCTGCTGTATCGCATACATGGATTCCTGCGTAAACTGTTGACTAGATCCGCTTATTTTATCAAACTTTCCTGCCGCCTGATCCCCAAGGTTCAAGAAGCGGGTAAATGCTGCCGTAAAACCATCAGTCAAAATAAGTTTTTCCTGTATCTGTCCCATTCTCCCGCCTCCCTACTTATCCTTGATTTCTTTTGACAACCGATCCATCATTGCCGCCATGAGAAGTTTTTCTCTCAACGGCCGCTTTTCAAATTCTTCCGGGAAGATTCCCAGGGAGACAAACGCAAAATAGCTGGTTTCTGTCTCCCAGTCTCCTCCCGCTAGGAGTTTTTTGCCTCATCCAGCAGTCTGCTCGCCATCTTAATATCATTAATATCAGAAATGGCATCCATAATGGCCTGCTTTTCTCCGATCGTAAACATGAGACTCGGCACTTCGATCGGATCCATCACCCCATAGAAACTGCAAAGTTCAGTATCCTTCAGGTTCGGCGTCTCCAGACAGGTAACGATCAGTTCATTTCCATAAGCCACATTATTGAGCTTGCCCTTTTCCGTGTTTCTTTTCACAATCATTTCATTCTCTTTCGGTGTGATGGCTTTCACCACAAATGGAATTTTCTTCCCATCTTCATCCTTGAAATTCTCAAGAAAGATCTCCTTTATTTTTCCGGCCGGAACCGGTCTTAAATATGCTCCTAAGTTTCCCATCAATCTTGTCCTCCTTATTTACCTAACTGTGACGGCTGGCTGTTAAAATGTTTCAGTGGTTCAAAATCGTTAAATGTGAACTGAATATCCTCCTGCAGGCTCTCCGCAGAATCATCCAGAATCGCAATCGGGATCTTCTTCAGGATCACGTTGTAAATCACAACGATCTGTGATCCCAGTGTTGACGCCGGATCATCATTGGTGATCTGAAAATTGATCACCGGGAATTTTCCAGTCCTCTTAAACTCCGTCAGAAGCTTCAGAAATGTCGGAGTACCATAATAAATGGTTGCGGATCCGGAATATTTTAATCCCTTGATCTTTTCCTGCTCTGTCAGCGCTCCTACAACCTTAAATTCACCGGTCTGAATCTCCGCGCTTGACTCAAATTTCTTCAGACCGAACAGAAGCTCATTGCTTCCATCAATTACCACAAATGCCTTTCCTGCCGCACCGCGGTAAGAATCCTGCGCAAGTAAATATCCCTCATTGACTGCCATGTCTTACACCTCCCTACTCACTGTCTGAATTAACCGATACATTCACGGTCATGTAGATCTTCTCAATGCTGTCTACCGGCTGGATCGCCACATTTACAACCACCGCATCGATCTCATTGCCTGCAGCAACCTCCACATCATCCGGTTCAAAATTCTGGACCCCGCCATTTGCCTGCATTTCATTCAGATATCCAACAATCCAACCTTTTAAAAGGTTTCTTCCATCATCGTTGTTGTTCGTCTTTCCAATGTAATACAGAGAGAACTGTTTATAAACGTCATTACAGAACTGGTTCAGAACACGCATCACCCGGTTCTTCGCAAAGCATTTCTGCTTATCCACCGTGAAGTTCGTCAGGGTGTTGATATCGGTACAGACCTTTACCGTGTCGTAGGTATCAATAAATACGATCATTCCATCCTGAATGGCTTCCTCAATCTCCGCATCCGTAAGCTTTGGACTCGCTTCCACAGCGTTTGGATATCTGGCATAGGTAAGCGATTGATTATACGGGGCACCAGCCTCCGCTCCACCAAGCCACCAGGTTGCCTGCTGTGGCGTCAATGTCGTGCCATCTGTAAGCTTGACGCCATTTCCAACGGAGATCACCCACTCACTATCACAACCCTTGGATCCGGCCACAACCGCCTGGCATTTCTGACCAACACGTTCTGAGATCCGTTTCACAAAAGATGCATATGCCTGCAGGACAACCAGTTCCGATCCGTCATATACCACAACATCAAACGTATACTTTTCCAAAGCAGTCAGGAATGCTGAATAATCCGCATTTGCGATCACCGGATCTTTTCCTCCCGTAAGTGCTGTTCCCGCAGTCTTCGTAAAGGTATTTCCCGTTCCGGAAAATGTGACCCAGGCATTGGCAGTAAGCCCAGAAATTTCTGTCACCGTCTGCTCGTCCACGATCCGGCCGTCTACAACCGTTGAAACCACATAGGTGCTTTCCGTATCCGGATCTTCCTGAATGATCATTGTAATATCGTTGCCTCTGATACCCTCATACAGAGCCGTTACAGTCAATGCTCCAATTGTTCCGGACGCTTTGACGCTGCCGGTTCCTTTCGGACGGTACAGAAGGATCTTGATCGGCCCCGGAGTGGTATCGCTGCCCTTCATCATTTCCCGAAGGAACATCGCCTTCTCGCTTGTGACATCATATCCGATATACGGGGTCAAATCCTCACCCGGAATGATCGTCTGCATAACCTCACAAGGTCCCCAGGAAAGCGGTTCTGCAATCGCTACGATCCCCTTTTCTCCGATATTTGTCGAAAGGTTTCCTCTGGACTTCGTATTGATATACACGCCCGGCTGAACCTTATTCTGGCTCATCCATGTTCCACCTGCCATATTATCTTCCTCCCTTCAAAGCTTTTTCCAGAGCGTCGATGGCTCCGGAAATCGTGTATTCCGGTTCTGTCAGGATTACCCTGGCAAAATCCGGCTGATAAGCTGCAAAACGGCGACTTTTCAAAAGCTTCTCTGTGGAATACTTTTTCTCTTCCGCCTCTGCTGCTCTTTTAACTGTCTTCTTTGATTCCGACATTATTTTCCTCCATGTTCTGCATAAGGTTTACTGTTTCCTCTACCAGTATCCGCTCCCGGATATGGAACTGATAGTGAAGCTCCTCGTCCTCGATATTCCAGCGGCGCTCCCAGGTTGCTATCCATGCGCTGTCCCCATTTTCAGCCGAATACCGAAACATCTCCAGACTCCGGTCAAGGAAATCCGCGATCTCAAGGATCTTCTGATTTCCATTCACGAGATTTCTCTGCTGTACAAAGACAATATCCACACCAAGATCCCGGAAGTACCGGTTGCCCACATGATCCTCAATCGTAGATGGCATATAGAAAATAAAGAAGCAGGGAAAATCGGTTCCCTGCTGGTTTGGACTGTCATATACCGGACAGTCTGAATATTGTTCAGATAAGAGCGCTGCCAGGCTATTGATCACATGCGGTAACGAAAAGATCACCGGAACACCTCCTTTACCATCTTATCCAGTTCCGTGCGGACCACATTCCGGTATCTGCCGATTCCTGCTTCTTTCATGTATTTTCCCTTCACATAGGTTGTTTTGGTTCCAACCATGACGCCTCCAGATCCATCCGGACTCCTTTCCAGAAGCGTTCCATTGATGATCAGCCCAGGGACAAAATGCATGTCTACCCGATGTCCATCATTCACATAAGATGCGTACTGCATATGATTGTTAAGCTCCGTTACAACTGATTCACTGGTCACGACCGGGGTTGTCACGCTGTCCGTTGCCCAGTGCTGTGCCATCTGTCCGCTTCTCATGTTGGTTCCTGCCAGTGTCCCATCATTCGGCGGTGTCTTTTCTGTTGCCACCCGGACTGCTTCGGTCGTTGCGCCCTCGGCAACCTCCGCCATGATTTTCGGGACATTTTCCCCTGCCTTTCTTAATTCCGCCATGCGCTTTCGCATCTGGCTCCCGAAACTCGACATATGATTACCCCCCAGATCCGATCAGATTATCTCTTAATAAGACAATTTCTTTGTGTTCTAGTCCAGTAAGCGCTCCACCGACCGGATCATAAAAATCCTGCGGTGGTCCAGCCAGATACCGCTCCGGCTGGCTCTTCCTCCCCAGGTTCCCACCACGAACCACATAGAGCTCATCCCCTGCCAGGACATCCACTGAAAGATCACAGGAAAGCTTATCTTCTCCTCTGGTTCTCGCTGCATCATCCGTGATACTTGGACTCCCGGTTCCTGTATGATACACACGGCACGGAATGACTGCGCCAACCTTTGTTCTCTCCTGTCTGGTAACATTTCCATCCTTCACAGAAATTACCCGGTAAACATCCATAAGATCTGTATACCAGCCTTCAAAAATCGGATTGTCAAATAACATACATGCCTCCCATTCCCACCAGACGGGCCAGTGTCGCAAGCTGCTGACCATACTGCGTTGCGTTCCAGCTCCCCCACTTTTCCGTTCCGATCGTCACTGCGGAATTATCATAGCTGACAGACGTGTTTCCCATCGTAGCCGATTTGATCACTCCGGCCGGTTGTGCCCTGGCAGCTGCCTGCGCCGCTCCATTGGATTCTGGAGCATACGTTTTTAAATACATCGCCGTAAAATGCGCCAGGTAAAGTCCTGCGGCATAACGCCACATACTTCCCCAGCGTGATGGGAGGACGCTGTCATTGACCTGCTCCAGAAACATCCGAAGAATCTTTTCTGGGAGAAGATCCTGGATCTCTGGATCCTCTCTCTCCTCCTGGACAGATTTCTTCGTAAACTGAGGAAAATCTTCCCGAAACATCTCTTTGGTGTAGGTTCCCTGTTCCCCTGGCTGCGTAAGATTCGCCGCCTGCTCCTTCGCGGCCTGAAATTTCGATATCATAGAATTCGTACTTCCATACGGCCACATAAGCATCACTCTTTCTTTCTGGTTCTTGTTTTCACCGGCTCACTGATGTCTTCAGACGTTTCTTCTACCGCCTTTTCTGCATCTGGCCGGATGTCATATTCTACCGAACGCTCCGCTGCCGCATCATCTGCCTGATAAAGCGCTTTGTCTCTCATACTGTCCGGAACAGCAATGTTTCCGCCAAGGATCGCCCGCTGGACAAGGTCACTCTTTGCAACGTCCTCCGGGATCTCTCCGATGTAATCCTTTTTGATCTGGTAAAACGAGCTATCAGCCCGTCTCACCAGATAATTTCTCTTCGCCACAATAAACATAAGTCCCCTCCTTAAATTCCATCTACATAGAGCATGGTCTGATCATAGAATACCTCCACCTCAGACAGGTTACCGGCATACGCAGTATCAAAACAGAAGTCCTGTGTATTGGAACTTGTCATGGCTCTCGTGAGAGGCGCTAGTTCATCCATTGCAAGGAACCGTTCCTCATTACGGTAAATCACCATGCGGTCCACTCCTGCGTCTCCAGCTCCTTTACACCACTTTGTGGCAGCGATCACCAGGTCGGAACCATTCTGCTTTGCCACATTGTTTTCAAGAAGGAAGGTAAGGATCGTTTTCTCAGCCAGCTCTGTCACCTTCGTGGTTGCCAGGTAATTGAACTGTTCATACGGCATGAGGATATGGTTTGGAATCGCTGCATTGTCATTCTCGCAGGCATTCCATGCCAGAAGGATTCCATCATTGATATCCTTTAAGATCTGATCCGGGGTCTTATCCTTAAACTTTGTGCTGGCCACTGTTGCTCCGTTGGATGCTGCGCTTGTTACAGTAACATCTGCATTGTTCACCAGGCCGGTAGTCCCAAATCTGGAAAATCCAACATAGGTGTTCTCATCCATGTGTTTGTCGTAGGTCAGCCGCAGGCCATCGCGGAGAAGACTGTCCATGTTGCGTCCGGTCATATTGCCGCGCTGCAGATCAATCCACATCACACGGGTTCCAGCAGCGACCATATGTGCCTTATACATTCCTTTTGAGAAATCTGCCTGAACCATTGGAATCCCGTTTGCACCGCCAGAATGCATCAGGTTATCGCCGGATCCGCCGGTGATTCCATAGCCGACCTGCATCGCAGAAACAAACTCTGCCCAGCCGCCGCCAACACGGATCGGGATGTCTCTTGCATATGTAAAACTTGTAAGAGGCGTCCGTACCAACGGATCACGCTTCTCAAGTTCTGCGGTTAAAAACGCCTGCCCGGAAGCGATTCCAGCAGCATCCATGGTAAATGCTGCCGCGTTCGCAGTTCCCGCTGACCGGCTCACCGCCTTGTCTAAGTCGTAAGTACCTACATTTTTAAATGCCATATCCTATTCCCTCCTATGCGTTTAAAATAGTCAGGATTCGCATCTCCGCCACACCATTGGCATCTGCGTTTCCTTTCCACTGTGCGTTTGTCAGTTCCACATTCTTTCCGGTATCAGCTACCGCCTCGAAACCGCCGATAACTGCCTTCGGATAAGATTCGTTTGCCACAATGCGGATGTAGACCTTTCCGCCCGGTGCCGGTGTGCCATTCTGGCAGATCACGTTCACACAGCCGCGTTTCATGACCGGAACTGCTTCGTTTTTACGATATCCACCCTCGTTCTGATTCATATAGTCGGTTGCGGATTTCACCTCGCGGAGCGCAACCCCAACGAATTTCGCTGCTGTGGATGCTGCTTCCCACGGTTTTACTGCTCCTGCGGTTCCGAGTACTACCGGCGCACCGAATGCGATCTCACCTTCGCTCGGATGGGTGTCTACCACCATATCTGCCTGTCTTGCATAGCTGCCTGCATATCCGTGCGGCATACTCTTTCCAATTACCTGTCCTCTCATTAGCTGTTCTCCTTTCTCTTGTGTGGATTTCTTGCATCATAAGCCGCCTGGCACTGGTCCACATCCATTGCCGGGGCTTTATCTTCTGCTTTCTTTGCATTCGCCTGGGATGCATTTAAGATCGCATGAATATCGCTCTTCGCATCGTTTGTGGTGACAAGTTTGATCAGTGCGTCAGAAACAGCCTGTCTCTGTGCCGGATCCTGGATCGCGGCCACGGTCGGACGCATCGCTTTTAAGATTCCAAGTGCCACTGCCCTGTCCATGCCCTCGGAAGATCTGTCCATTTCTTCAGCTGGAACAACCTTGGCTTCTCCGTCTTTTTTCTCCTCCGTTTTCTCTGTATCCTCGTCCGCTGTACCTTCCAGACTCTTAATCGCCTCATCCATCGGATCTTTCTCTTTTTCTTCTTTCTGACTCTGACTGTCCAAAGCCTCCAGCAGACGATCCACCTTTTTATCCAACGCCTCAAAAAAGGCTGCGTCTTTTACTAGCACCGCTCCGCCAGTTTCTTTTTTCTCTTCTGTAGCTGTGCCATTGTCAGTCTCCTCATTCTCCAGAGCAGCGGCGGCATCCATCGCCATCTGTTCGATCTCCTCCGGGGTCTTACCGCTTGCGGCCTGTCCGAAGAGATTAAAAAGCAATCCATGTTTCTTCATATTCTTCCTTTCCGGCTTCTCTGCCTTTTTGTTTTTATCTGAATCTAAAATAGCGGCCCGCTTCCCGGCTCTTCCCCGGTCCACTACCGCTATGTGATTCCCTCTGATATTTTTCTGGCTGTATGTGCCATCTCCATTTTCCACATAATCGCATTCATATCCACAGCTGATCTCCCGCTTTCCATTCTGGACCGCATTGATCAAGTCTCTGTCATGAATATGAAGGTCCGCGATCATGAAGTCCTTCCATTCCCCGGATCCCCTCCGGATGTTCTGTGCATGTCCCATCTCATACGTCTTTACATCATCCGGTCCAATCAGACCGGGCGGATGGTCGTTCGTTACCGGCTTCCCCTCAAATGATGCCAGGGCGGCCACAGAAAATACTTCATCCGGTGACCGGATAACCTCAATGATCCGGTCAGAATCCCCACCAGAAAGCCCCAGCTCACTGCCGAGATAGTCCTGCGTTCCAGTGCGGGCAATGGGAACATTTTTACAAATCAAAAAGCCCTCTCCAGTCTCGATCTGGTTGGGGCTTATGGTGTATCCATAGTACGCAAGCATTTCTATTTCACCTCTCTGTCCTGGTTGTGATGTCACAACCAAAAAATGAGTACAAAAATACCACCGGCCTGCTGACTGGTGGTATTATCCCTGACTGTAAGGACATTTTGAGCAAATCACCCTTGCTGCTTCAATATCCTTAATCTCCTCTAATTCTTTTGTTGATGACACTTTAAAAAAGCGGTTCAAACACATCATTGAGTCATAACATAAATCTGCACTTATTACTTTCTTGTATGCCGGACAATAATGATCCGCTTCATAGTCCAAATCATAAGCCATTTTTCCGTATCACCTCCAAAATCGCATCTGTGCTCTCATCAAAATCCGTCTTATTCCAGGCAGTCTTATAAATCCAATCATCACCACTCTTTGTAATTACGCATACACCAGAAGAACTGTAAAACACCTGGCGTCTCCCACCCCACTGCGAAAACATACATCGAGCATTATTCATATAACTGCGAATATCATCATCTGTAATCTGCCGTTCCATCATTCTATGCATAATATGATATGGGTCACGCTTTCCTTCTGGAAAGATAAACGCCTGTTGCTTTTGGGGTGGTAACGGAGTCCCCATGCTTCGAATTCCTTGCTTTTTCAGATCCAGTCCCACATTGTAATATTTCTTGTTACTTGATGGATTTTCTTTTATGTATTGTTTTAATCCTTTTGTGTACTCCCATTTCTCAGGATCATTATACTTCAAATTCCTGAACTTCGCAAAGTCTTTCGGCACATCATTCCCCAGAATGGACCGATACTCTTTATGCTGCTTCATATCCCGGAGGAGCTGCTGCCGGTTCTTCTCTTTTTCCCGGTATGCCGCGATCTGCTTCTTCGTCCGGGGATCCCGGCTCAAAGGATTCTTTTCGATGCTTGAAAAGTCCTTGTCCTTCTGGATCCGTTCTGCGCTCTTGCCGATCGTGGTGTACTTGACCAGGCTGTGCAGGCAGTTGGGATGAATGTTCAGGTATGTATTGGTCAGATCGTTACTCCCCATCGGATCGATCTTCCCAAACGCAACTGACAATGGCGGATAATCCGGATTTGTGCCACTCTTTGAATACACACGCCCTTCCAACGGTGCGCACACCGGACAGGTTGTTCCGATCTTTACAATCTGCCAGAGATCATAATCATCAGCAGTCAGAAGCGCCGCCACCTCGGCCTGCCTGGCGGTTGTCCGGACTGCCATATTTCCGTATGCCTGCATGCTCCATTTTCGCCCGGCCTTATCTGTAAAGCCGGTGATTCCATTTTTCTCCAGTTCCTGCACCAGATCCTGACTGCTTCTAATCCATGGTTTTCCGGCCGCTTCCTGCCTTAGAACTTGCTCCAATGCCAGCTTTCGGTACGGATCATTCTCCAGTCTGGCTATTGTGAACACGGCTTCAACGCTCTTTTTTGCCGTTGCCGCCATCTCCACCAGTTCTCCCTGGAGATTGTTCGCTAACTGCTCCATGACGGCAATCTGAGTAGCTGAGCGTGTTCCTATGATTGCCCTGGCATTGGCATATCCCGCGGCATCTTTATCGGAGTGATAAAAGATCTTCTCAATCATCACCGGCACATAACTCCAGGACGTATCCACCATGTTCTGAAGGATCTTCTGGACCCGTTCCAGGGCTGCTACCTCTGCATATTCTACATGCCCCCCGGCACGTTTCCGTGTGATCTCTTTGATCAGTTCCTGCTCTGTCCGGAGAAAAAGATTTCGAAGCAGCGCCGTAACGTCAGCCTTTTCCGGCGGTCGGATCTTCGTTGCCATCACCTACATCATCCTCCCCTGAGCTCCCAGGAAAGGAAAAACCTGCCATAGGATCCTGCATGCTACGGGACTCCGAGTAGAACTTTCCTTTCCCAGCTTCAATTGCTTCATCTGTAATCTTGCTGTAGAGCCCCGTCTCATCAGACAGATTCTTTAATTCCTGCATGGCAGTCGCCGCATCGATCAAGTCACTCTGATATGCCGCCAGGACCGCATTGCTCTTCCGCTCTGTGATCTCCGCTACATCCTTCGCATCCGGCGTCTGCATCGGTGGGAAATCAATGTCCATATCATCCGGGATTCTTCCCCACGCAGACAACGCCATGATCGGAAGCAGCCGTTCGATAATTCCCCGGAGTTCCGCCTCCCGAAGGCCATCAATGTAATCATAATAGTTCTTCAGATCTGATTCTCCAGTGGCGTTCATACCGGCAGGAGACCGTCCGAATAGCTTCGTCACCGGCGTTCTTGCTGCTCCGGCCACATCCATCATAACCCGGTCATAGACATCTGGGAGTCCAGTGAATGTGTACTGGGTATTATGGATTGCATCCCCTTTGTTGATCATCCGGGTTCCGAAATTACTCTCCATCATGGACTGCGCTGCCAGTGTGTTCCAGAAACGCCGTTGGATCTCAGCGTTCGCAGAACCAAGCAACTGATCTAACCCGTCCGTTTCCTGATAGTTGATATTCGCCCGGAAGGTGAGCGCCGCAATATTCCCGGCCACGTTATCCCGTCTGGTCAGTTCCTCGTAAATCGCTTCAATCTCCGATTCTCCCCAATACTGTTCTGTTACCTGCTCCATCCATGGAAGTTCCCTGCCGATAAATCGGATCACACGACTGTGATGCACCCTTGCCACCATGGTTCCTGTCTCATCATTCCGGACTGTGTAAAACTTTGGCAGTCCGAAATCCGGATCTTCTGGATCCGTAACAAGTTCCCCTTCTGGATACACCCCATTCCACCGATCCAGGATGTGAAGCCCCAGGAAGCTTTCCGGCATGATCGTGTCCAGGTTCAACGGCAGGCTCATATCGTTGTGTCCCTTGATCAGGATCACGCCCACCGCGCCGCCATAGAGCCGCCCCCAGTACATCCCCAGAAGTAGCTTCTTCCGGATCTGCGTCCGGCGCTCCAGCTGTGTCATCTGTTTCAGATATTCCGGTGCCACACTGGTTCTCAAGTCGTACCACTTCTGCAGCATGTCGTTGGGAATCGTGGAAATGATGTTCTGAATGATCCAGTTCTCCCGGTACAGACTCGTCAGAAGCTGGTAGTTCTGCGTCATCCTGGTCATTGGATACTCCGTGGCCTGCAAAAGATCCATCGTTCCAAATCCGATCCTCGCTGCAGGATTAGAAAAAGCGTCCATCGTTACGACGGGCGCCTTAGAATCCATATTCTGTTTTGAATCCGCCCTCGTCTGGCGGGATGCCTTTTTCTTTGCCATCTGTCATTCCTCCTATACACCGATCCGCCACTTAGGCAGAACCGTGTAACAATAATATCTTAACGCGTCTGGTCCATGGTCTTTCTGTTTTACCGGCTTTTCTTCTCCCCGTTCTGACGCCTTATCGTCCCAGACATAGGATCGCATCTCTCCGATCAGCCCCTTACAGTTCTCCTTGTTGATCCGGATGTTCCTCTTCACCAAAAGTGAGCCGACCACGCGGATCCCGTCCTCTACCTCATTGTTTGCAGGCTTTACGTACATGCCACGGCCACGGAGTTCTACGATAAAGGACGCCGCCGATGGATCCACAACAATCAGGCATTGATCCTCTGGCGCTGTTCCCATAAACTCCTCCATATCATCTGCGTACTCTGCATCCGTCCGCTGCGGATTTTCACTGCGACTCGCTTCCTCTGACCGACTATCCCACCGGTACTCCCGGTCAAACCACAATGTCTCTCCATCGTCCCACACTTCCAGAAATACACAGGGATTTGTAGTACCGTAGTCTACGGTGATCGCCTTGGCCGCCGTACTCTTCAGCCCGGGCGGACGTTCTGCGTTTGTGTATAGGTTCGCATTCGTGAACATCGTATAGATCAGGCCTTCCGCTACAGCCCACATACCCTTAATGTACCGTAGGTAAAATACCCCGGCATACATTGCCCGGTATTTTTCTTTTACCTTCTCGGACAGACTCAGATTATCATCCATCGTAAAATGAAGATATAACAGACGCTTTTTCTTGCGCTTGTCTATCCAGTTCACCTTGAACCAGTGCATCGGCCCCGCCGGGTTACAGTTAAACCACCATGTCGCTCCCTCCACAGAGCAACGGCCGGTTGCCTGGTTCACAAATGATTCCGGCATCAGCGCAACCTCATCAAAAAAGGCTCCCGCAGCCGTGATACCTTGTACCAGGTCCTGGGAACCTTCATCTTTGCCACCAAAAATGAAAAAGTAGTTTGTCTTTCCTTTTCGCGTCACCTCCAGCATATTCGGGAGATCTCCAGAGATATGATAAATCCAATGATATCCCCGGCTGGTTAACATTAGCTTTAGATTCTGCAGCACATTTCGCTTAAAAGAGCTGATCGTCTTTCCTGCCATGATAAAATTCTGACCATCATATCTTGCCATCGCCCACATCACATAGGACAGACTCATGCTGACAGTTTTTCCAGAACGGATCGCGCCGTCCGCAATGATGCCGGTTGCATCCTTCACTGGGCTGTTATCTGCCCACCAGGTGAAGATCTGATGCTGCTTCCTGGAAAAGCGCTGGAACTTAAATATCGGCCGTTTCTTCTTCATCGTCTCCATCTTCTCCTTCCAGTGCTCCAGGATCCCAGTCAGCAGCAGCCGACTCATTTAACGCATCCAGGAATCCATCGTCCTCCGCTTCTTCCTCCACATCAGTTCCCATCTTCGCCCTGGTCGCTGCCATACGTAGCTGCTGCTCTTCCAGATCAGTATCCGACTTGGAAGTCTGCCCCAGAACATCCTTGATCGCCATGTATGCTTTCACATTTCCCGCCAGGGCTTCCTTGATCATCGCCATGTTTACCGCTGATTCCAATGTAGAATCCAGTCCCATCGCCTTCAGGATCGGCGTCCATTCCGGGTTATCTATTTCCGTCGTAAGAAGAGCGTTGAGCGTCCTCCGGAAGTCCGCTTTCCTGCGCCTGGCCTCCCCAGACGCTTTTCCTCCCGCTCTCCCACGTTCTCTTGCTTCACTCTTGGTTCGCACAGGTTTTAAGTTTTCATTGTTGGCCACTCACCTCACCTTCCTATCTGTCGGTTTTTAGGGTATAAGAAAAGAGCCACGCGGTGGTGGCCCTTCTACTTTTGTTGATTTCATTTAAATTTTTTCGATTTTCTCATTTAATAAAGTAACCTGTTCTTTTGACATTTCATTAGGACATTGCTCGGCATTCAGGTCCTTTTTTTCTTTTAAGAGCAAACTTATTATAATACTAATAAACCGATAAGCACTACAAGCGAAATTTAATCCAATTACCAATAAAACATATAATAAAAGACTTTGAATTATAGGAAATAAGTTTTTATTTACATAGAGAATTATTGAAATCAAAATTCCAATCATTCCTGATCGTATAACTGCTTTTATTTTTTTGATAAACTCGTTCATGTCGGCATTTTCTATAAAGTATTTTACCATTTTATCATTCTTAGCTGAAATTAATGACGGCATTAGAAAACCGAATATGCTAATTATAATCGACATACTAGTAATAATTGAACCAAGCATATCTGAAAAAGAGTCATCTCCACAAATCTCTGACATTTTAAATCCTGTTATATGATTTACGCCCATTACTCCGACAAGTGATAAAATCGGAATGAGATACAAATATGTCTTATGCCATAAAGCTGTTACACTTTTCAAAGTGGAAAACAACCTCTTTTTCATACATTATCACCTCGCCAAAATATTTGCGACACGCATCCTTGATTCTGCTGAATATTTATCTGCCATTTTATTTGCCATTAAATTAAAACTGATGGTGTATAAATAAAGTTGACAGCCTATTCTCAAGGATTTCATAGTATAATCAAAAGAATAAGGAGGTGCCCAACTATGGCACGAAGTCAACGTAAGTACGATCATGAATACAAAGTGCAGGCAGTTAAGCTTGCAAAAGAAATCGGTGGTGCGAAAGCCGCTAAAGAATTAGGAATTCCTGAAGGGACTATCCATACCTGGCTTAAAGCCGTAAGAACCGGACAACTGGATATTGGAGAAGGTGCCCATACTCCAGAATCTGCCATGAGCCTTGCGGAGGAATTAACCATGCTTCGAAAACGCGTGAAAGATCAGGATAAAGAAATTCGTCGTCTGAAAGAAGAAAACGAGTTTCTGGAAGAAGCCAGCGCTTTTTTCGCAGCGAGCCGTCGGAAGTCTCTAAGACCGAAAGAATGAAATTCATTGCGATTAAGACTGACGATGGCACCATCAAGGGAAAACTGGCTTTTTACTGTCGTATGCTACATGTGAGCCGCCAGGGATTTTATAAATATCTGTCCGTAAAAGACCGTCCGTGGAAATACCAGACGCTTGCAGATACCATGCTTGAAATCCATGCTGAGGATGTCTGCAACGACACCTATGGACGTGTACGTATGTTCCAGGCATTAACTCTTAAACGACCTGATGGCATTCCTATCCCCAGTGAGCGTACCGTTTATAGAGTCATGGAAAAAATCGGTCTCAGTCATCGTCCTAAGCGTAATCCGAAAGGAATTACGAAAGCAGACCGTGAGGCTCGTAAATCGGATGATCTTCTTAAGAGAAATTTCACATCAGAAAAGCCTCTTGAAAAATGCGTGACAGATATCACCGAAATCAAAGCAAAAGATGGAAAACTCTATGTTTCGGCAATCTTCGATTGTTTTGATTCAGCAGTACTGGGGCTGGCAATGGAAACCACGATGAAGGCAACGCTTTGCCAGCATACGGTAGAAAACGCTTTTATCGCATATCCTGAAATTCGAGGAGCAGTGCTTCACTCCGATCGAGGTAGCCAATATACCAGTGAGCTTTACCGCAGCACCCTGAGAAAATATGAAATCATCCAAAGTATGAACAGTGCCGGTGGTCGATGCCATGACAATGCCCGTTGTGAAAGCATGTGGGCGCGTCTAAAGACAGAATTATTGTATGACCGATACAACAGTGAAAACCTGACTGTATCCGAACTGAAGTCTCTAATCTGGAGATACTTTATCAGTTATTGGAACAATCGGAGGATTTGCACCACCAATGGTGGTCTTCCTCCCATGCTCAAGCGACAGAGATACTATGATTCTCTGCGTATAGCAGCATAGTCCATGATGTCCTTGAGAAAAATGTGTCAACCAATCTTGACAACATCAAACCTAATTCACCCCGCGGTGGAACTATATAACTGATCTTATCATTCAAAATATTTTGAAACAAATTAAATATTTCCGACTTTTGATCATCACTTAATGTTACATATGCAGAAGATACTACTTCGCGATTTTTTTCACTTACAACTTCTTGAATTATTCCTTGTATTGTTTCAGGCTCTAACTCATCTGTTGATGTATAACTCCGTCCAAGACCTAATTCCAGATGCGCAGTTCTGCATTCTGTTTGATTACAAACTTCGATAATTTTTTCAAATGCAGCGCTATCTTGCGAAACTAATTGTCGCATATTAGCAAATCGAACATCAAACTTCAGAATGCGTTTTTTACTCAAATCAACTTTATCAAAATTATATTCTATAGGTCGGAAATAACACAAATTTCCATCGTCAATGAAACTGTTTATATAATTTTGAAGTGCAATCACCCCATAACTACCGCGATTACACTGAACCATGGCTATATGGAATCTTGGATCATAAAGAACAACTGTATTTTTCCCAATATATTCATTTTCATCTAAATCTACATGTCTCGCGCTTGTGTCCGAAGCCAAAACATATGTGTTGCTAACTACATCCATCCTCATGAAATTCAGCGCATAGAATTCATTCTTTACAAAAACAATATTTTCCAATCTGCCGCTTATCTCATTAATTTCTTTTATTCGATCTTCTAGTTTCATGTCGACCAGATTGTTTATCCATGATCGTAAATCAAATGGTAAATCCGTCGTTTCATCTCCGGCAATCGTACAAAGACGAAAATATTGATATTTAATAGCTACTCTTTTTCCATCCATAATCGCGCTCTCCAATTCGACATTTTTTTACATTATATCACATGTCGTACTGAAAATGCCATAACTAGTAGCTAACTACCATATGTCTATCTGTGTTTGCATTATAGAACATCTGTTCGTTTGTAACAAGTGTAATTATCACCAAATTTTTATGCTCTTTTTCTACACGTAAAAAGGCACCCTATTTTCAAGGATGCCTTTTACTACCTGGAACGTCCGGGTGGAGAACCCTTAAACCAGGCAAATCGGAACGGAATGACTCGAACCCCCGCCACGCTGGATATAAGCCAGCTGCTCTGACCGATTGAGCTACGTTCCGAAAGGGGTTGGTGGCGGGCTTCTGCTGACCCGCCGTCTTTGTAAGGAGATTTTTATCAGATAACCATATCTGCGTATCGCATGATAGCATACTACCACTTTTGAAGCGAACATTTCCGAACATTTTACAGATTTTCAAAAAATCTTTTATTTCTCATCCTGCAGCCATCTTCCGTATAACCTCGACTTCTTTTCGGAAAAATCCGGTTCATCCTATGCGCCACCTGTAACCATGTTAAACCATCGATGTAATACAGCCGCAACATGATCCGCAGTTCTGATTTTTCGATACTGCTTATGTACTCCTCCGCCTGCCCCATCAATTCCAACAGTTCCGTTTCCTTCGCTTCCAGTAGTTTTCTGTATCGCTCCCTGGCTCTCTGCTTCCGCGAAATCTCCGGATCTGGAATGCCGGTGACTTTGATCGGACCAATGGTTCCGTCTTTCCTGGTTCCTTTCACCGTGTCGGAAACGATCGGCGGATCTGCCAGGAAGCGATCCAGTTTTTCAATTCTCCTCCTTATGTCCTTAATCTCTTCTTTCATCTCGCAGTATTGGACGAGAACATCCTTGTCCACTGGTCTCACCTCCAACTCCCTAATAATTTTCAATTTAACTCAACTCCTAATTGAGTTAACGCATATTGACTCTACTTCGTTGCTTCAAACCGTTTCTGAATCCATTCCAGCGTACTATTATCTACTTCAATTTTTGCCGGGATCGGTTCGTCCGTCTCCTCAAAGAACAGGACACCTTCCAACATTTCCTGCAGTGTTCCAGGCTCCATTAAAGCCCATGAGTCACTGCCGTCTGTTGGCATTAATGTAAATACTTCCTTGCCTCTCTTCGCCAGTTCCATAGCTGTTTCAAAATTAATCTGTCTCTTCATCCCAAGTCTCCTCTCTGTATACCTCCGGCAATGGCATCCAGGCATTCACGAACATGTCCTGGCTGACAAGTGGTTCATCCTCATCGCCAGCAAACCATACTCCACCTTCTTCATTCTCGTCATATCTTCCTATAATCGGCAATGAAAAGTTGGAGAATGAAACCAATACATAGGTTTCTGGTTCCGGTAACTGCTCCGTTACTGGAATCCACTTTCGTCTTGCTTCAAATGCCTCAAGCGCAAGCCTATTCTGTTCTTTGTTAATTTCAACCAATTTTTTCATTGGATCATATACTTCGCCAACAAGTTCATATTCTTTCAGCTTATGCACGGCTTCACATATTGCCTGCTCCACATCTTTTGTGATTGTACTCCCAGCACGTAATTGGTCCCACTTCACACCTTTCAAGCACCAATTTCCTTGATCATCCAGCTGTGTCAATTTCCCCATCTGCTATCTCCTTCCTTCAAGCATTGCACCGATACTTCATAAGCCACCCGCGTCTCACATTCCGACTCGCTGATCTTCTTTGTATACTCCCGGCTCTGGACTCTTCCCCAGATGCAGACTCTGATACCAACCCGGAAATTAGACACATATCTAGCATTTCTCCCCCAGGCGATACATGGTATGTAATCGGATTTGCCATATGGACGGTTTACCGCCAGCAGGATATCTGCAATCTCTCTTCCAAGTGGAGTTTCCCGATAGATTGGCGTCTTGCAGATATAGCCCTCCAGAAAGATCTGATTCGTCTTTGTATAATCTGTAAATTCCTCCATAAAATGGATTTCTTGGACAAATATAGAAAGTACCAGCCGTTTTCTGGAGCCTTCATGCCGGTTGTAAGAACGAAACTGCCCAATAGCCTCTACGGTACAGCCCTGATAATTTTCTGTGACATCTACCAGACGTTCTGAGATCATAAGTGGAATCACATCCACATGTCCGCTTAAACGGTTGACTTCCAGATCCACCAGATAAAAGCCCTCGCCAAACATTTTGTGGCTGAATGTGAAATCTGAAACAATCTTTCCAATAAGGCTCACCTGATTATTTTCCATGACTTTCTCCAACATCGTATTTTCCCTCCTGATTATTTATCCATCATCTGTCTTTCCTGCTTTTTTCTCTCTTCTGCACCGCCAGCTCCGCCCATGTCGCACTTTCCATTAAGCCACTTGAAAGCACCACCAGCACCAGATGTGGATACTTCGCTACCACGGTTCCTCTCACCACTGCCATAGCACTGGTAGCACCAGATGCGTGTCTGCCCTGGCTGACTTTCAAGGTTTTGACGTTGATCCTGTCACCGATCTTGATGGAATTCTTCAATCGCTGAAGTTCCTTCTCGCGGATCGGATTCTTCGTTCCATTTTCCATCGTTTTCTCCTCTTCTCACGCACTCATAATGGATGTGCAACTCCGTTCCCCTTCTTGTTTTGATCTCTACATGATCACCGGAGATAAGTTTTCCGCATACGTCACAAATCCTATTCGTCAATAGATTCATATCTTTCATCGTGATCTACCTCTCATTCTCTGATCCAACTCTATTTCCAGGTTTATGATTGTCTCTTTCATGAACGGGTATTTTCTTTGCAGTACCACTGACCAGGTCCTCATTCTTTCCCATTCTTCACTGTCCCTTTCTGGAACACGAGTCTTATAACGGTTCCAGAAATTGTTGTATACCTCACTGAAAGCCTCTCTGACCTGTTCATCTGTCATATCTGTTCCACCCTAACGTAGATTCCAGGAACTTCTGCCCAGAACTTCTCAGCGATCTCTGACGCTACTTGCGCATCATCCTTCCAGAACTTGCAGGCCGTCATGCAGTCCTTCAGGAGTTTCTGCAGGTTATCCGTATCCGGTTTTGTGATCCTGTATTCTCCGTCTGTGTGCCTGCCCCTTGGAAAACACCATTTCACCATCAACCGAATCCCGCCATCCAATGGTTCCTCCGGTCTGTACTTTGCCAGATATCCCATCAACTTCTGTCTAGCAGCTTTCAGTTCTGACGGTTCATAAAAGATCGGCTTGCCATTCACCACATGAACCTGCTTCTCCTGGTGTGTTACGGTCGGTGGGATCATTGCCATAAAAAATTCCATCTTGTTTCCTTTCCTGGTCATCTAGGTTTGGTGCCCTCTGTGTCTGTGGGGGTGGGTGGTCGTCGTGCGTAAGCTGTCGCACGACTACCTACCCCCCGCATAGAGGGGTGCGCTACACCACTATACGTAGTATAGGTTCGGCGCACCCCTTTTGGCGCACTGCGCAGGACTGCACCAAACCCAGGTTGTGCGCACCGTGCGCCGGACCGTAAATTTCTGGTTCAGCGCACCTGCGCCAGACTGCACTAGACTGCGCCATTTTTCTGGTCTGGCGCACCCTGTTTTTCCTTTCTCCTGATGTACATTTTGCCATCAGCCCCCTGATATTTTTCATAATGATCTGCCAGATCTTTCTTCCTTTTGTTGCTGTCTCCCAACCATGAGAGCAGGGTCCTTGATGATGTATCAAGCTTATCTGCAAGCTCCTGGGCGGGCACCTCACGGCCCTCAAATTCAATGTTGGCAAACTCTATCTCAAAGGAACTGAGCTTCTTTTCCTTCGCTTTTTGAGCCAGTTCTTTTCTCTTTTCCGCTGCCTTTTGCCAAAGCGGCTTCTCCGTTTCCGGCTGAATATCGTTCAAAATTCCTACCTGATCAATGGTATGGACCGGATAATTGAACCATACATTGACAGCTGGAAACTTCGGAAATTCACGTAATGTCCCTTCAATCCTCCATGCCGTCATGTTCCTGGCTTTTGTTCGGGCAGACGCTACAATAGCCTGCAGATTCGTCCACTGCCCCGTATTCAGCTTATTTTCGCAATAATTAAGCATCTGGTAACTGCTACAAAGATCATCCTGGGACAGGTCATCATCCCATTTAAAATGGGAATCCAGATACTGTCTGCATGCCTCACAGACCGCCTTATTTTCCTCTTGTTTCATGGCATCTTCTGACAGTTCCAATTCGATCATATCCAGCATTGCGTCCGGATCACGAGCAAATACACCAGAACCAGATGCACGGTCCATGGATTTCTTTCCGCCCTGGCTGCCTTTTGAATGGTGATGACAGTAGATCACGGCCACACCCAGTTCTGTGCAGACCTTATCGAACTGATTACAGAAATTGGACATCTGATCCGCACTATTCTCATCACCGGTGATAACCTTATAAATGGGGTCAATGATAATGGCTATGTAATTCTTTTTGGATGCCCTGCGGATGAGCATAGGTGCCAGTTTATCCATGGGGCGTGACTTGCCTCTTAAATTCCATATATCAATGTTATCCAAGTGTTCCGGGCGGATTCCCATCGCCTGGTAAACGTCCCTGAAACGATGCAGGCAGCTTGCCCGGTCCAGTTCCAGGTTCACATACATCACACGCCCCTGTGAGCACTGCCATGACAGCCATTTACGGCCTTCCGCAATGGCAATACACATTTCTATTTGCAGAAAGGATTTGCCCGCCTTGGACGGCCCTGCAATCAGCATCTTATGCCCATGACGCAGCACTCCTTCAATCAGACATGGGGCCAGTTCCGGCAGGTTATCCCATACATCTTCCAGACTTTCCGGATCCGGCAGATCATCATTGACTGACTCGATCCATTCCTTCCATTCTGCCCAGCTTTCCTTTCCGATGTTGGTATCGATCAAGAACTGCTTGTTCTCCCCACGCATCACGCCCGGCATACGAGACAACCTGGATGGGTTCCGGTTCTGTTGGTCGATCTCCAGACCGTTCTTACGGCAGATGTCATAGAGATAATCCACCCGTTTACGATATTCCGCATAATCTGCAGCATCTACTTTTACAATGGCATGAAGACTCTTCTTTCCGGAATGGACCAGACAGGCCACAGGAAGTTCCAGTTCCCGGATCAGTGCGTGCTGCTTATCGATCTCCATGCTGTCTGATTCCACCAACGCATACCGGAAGTCCGTCACATCATCATTTCTTACACCTTTTCCATCCAGTGGGTTAAAGCGGATCCATGCGCCTGCCTGCGGGTCATAGTCCCCCAGTACGCTTCCGATATCACCGCCACAGGCAGATAATGCTTCAATAAGCTGTCCAGCAGTGCGGTCATAAGAACCCTTGTCTGCTGGAAGCCATTTATCATCTTTCTTCCAGCTTTTCACTACATAGCCTACGTTCTCACCTACTTCAAACAGTGTCTCCAAATACCGGATCAGATCGTTGACTGGATTCCATCGGGCCGGTTCCTTTACTTCTTTTCCTTCCACCCAGTTTTTATCAATCACCACGCCCTCTTCTGAAATGGCATCGTCCCATCCAATTGCATGGCCAGGATCATACGACGGTGTCCATCCCTGTTCTCTGGCGTACTGGATCACAGTCCCCCCAGTGACCGGGGAACTGGTTTCCCGGAATCCTCTCCATTTTTTCTGACATTCCCCAGAATGATACCTGCCAGGATCCCTGCGGCTCCAGTTATCCCACACCTCTACGCTGTATCCTTCCAGTTCAAGGGCCATACCGATATTCACCCACTGTTGATAATCCAGTTCTGCCGGATCAATATGTTCCAAGACCTCCAACAGGTCATACTGGTTTCTTTCCATGTCTTATTACTCCTTAAGTTTCAGGTACATAATTTCGCGGATCGACTCCATGCGGTGCCCCTCTCCAGCCTGCTGCCGCAATCCGGTCGATCATGTTTTTTCCAGCTTCAAAAGTCCAGGTTCCTACATGCTGGAATCCATATTTTTCCAGACACCGGATCTGTTTCGGGGTTGTAAGCCCCTCTTCCTGACGTTTATGCAGGCGGTCTAAAAGCAGGTTCGCCTTTCCCGCATTGTCGATCTCATCCGGAAGAATTCCCCGTTTTTCAAGTTCCTGTTTCTGTTTATCAGAAGGTGGAGCCAGTTCCCAGCCGAATGCCGGTACATATCCGGATAGATCCTCAGCCTGGATACTCATTTCAAACTGGAGTGGATCTACCAGTTTTTTCTTCCTGTTCCGCATCTCCTGAAGCTGCTTCGCCAGGGATTCCTCCCGTTCAGCGATTACCTCTTCCGATGCCCGCTTTTCCGCCTCCTCAAGATCCACAGGGCATCCGGCAGACGTTTCCAGGTCTTCCGTCATCTTCTGTGCCACTTCTTTTTTCTCACAGATCAGATCTGCCGGATGGCACAGTTCATGGCGCTCCGTATGCCATAAAAAATCCAGCAGAAGCAGATGGTCTTTTCCTTCGCATAGCCTGGTTCCACGTCCCACCATCTGACTGTAAAGGCTCCGTACCTTGGTTGGCCGCAGGACGATCACACAGTCCACGGATGGACAATCCCATCCTTCTGTAAGAAGCATGGAATTACAAAGGATGTTATAAACGCCACGGTCAAAGGATTCCAGAACTTCTGCCCGGTCCCTGCTCTCTCCATTTACCTCCGCTGCCCGGAATCCCTTTTCATTTAAAATCTCTTTAAATTTCTGGCTGGTCTTTACCAGCGGAAGGAACACGACCGTCTTTCTGTCTTTGCAGTATTTTTCCATTTCGTCCGCAATCTGATACAGATATGGATCCAGAGCTGTTGCCAGATCTCCCACCTTAAAATCACCAGACTGAATGGAGACCCCGGACAGATCCAGCTGCAGTGGGATCGTCATGGCCTTGATTGGGGACAAATACCCCTCACGGATTGCTTTCGGAAGGGTATACTCATAAGCCAGGCTGTCAAAATACTCCCCCAGATTTCTCATATCGCCACGGTCCGGTGTTGCCGTTACTCCCAGTACCTTTGCCTGTGGAAAATGCTGCAGAACCTTCTGGTATCCATCCGAAATACAATGATGTGCCTCATCAATGATGATCACATCAAAATAGGAATCGGAAAATTGTGCCAGCCGCTTTGGTCTCTGCATAGACTGTACGGATCCTACTGCGATCCGGAACCAGCTCCCCAGACAGGTCTGCTCCGCTTTCTCCATTGCACAACCCAGATTGGTACTTTTCTTGATCTTATCTGCTGCCTGTTCCAACAGTTCCCCGCGGTGCGCCAAGATCAGCACGCGTTTCCCCTGGCGCACACACTCTTCCGCCACCTTTGCAAATACGATGGTTTTTCCGCACCCAGTCGGAAGGACCAGGAGCGTTTTTAATACCCCCTGCTCCCACTGCCCAAACACTGCTGTCTTCGCTTCCGACTGATAGGGTCTTAATTCCATTTAAAATACACCTGCCTTAAACTGCTTTGGTTCATATTCAAGATAACGGTTTACCCGGTTGTTCCTTCTCTTATTGCCATTTTTATCGATATACTCGTTGATGATCAGTTCTACCTTGCCAGTAGAGCAAGGTACCTCATTCCAGTTTGGCCGTAGAGGCTCCCCTTTCTTTTTCTGTCCAATACAGAGGAAGAACTGGCTCAGTCTCCACTCCGCCTTGGAATTCAGATACAGGCTGTCATATGCATGATGTTCCTTTCCATCCTTGTCCTTGATCAGAAGATCCAGGTTTGCCATGTTACATGGAGCCATCTTTTCACTTCCGCCAAAATGCGCCCGCTCCATGGATGCTACCGTAAACTCATAAATTCCTTCTGGAAGCGGTTCAAAATCCGCGCCCTCATTTTCAATGGTATCATCCCATCCAATCTCTTTTCCTAAATCTGCCATCTTGCTTATCCTCCTAATTCTTAGTTAAATACCAGTGCATCCTTTTCTTTCATACCCTTAATAGCTGCATATACCTGATCCCAGGCTGCCACAAGAACTCCATCAATAAACCCAGGATTGACATCCTCATACAGGTAAAGCGGTGTATCCAGTGGGACATAACCCTTCGCCTCACATACATTCTGGATATCCCATTCACATACGTCATTGGAGATCATCAGATCCCGCAGTTTTTTTGGAATACGCGGGTCCAGTGTCGGCTGTTTCTCTTCTTTCACAGGTTTTTGGCTGCTTTCCACTGGTGCCATGCTTTTCGCTTCTTTTGCAGGCTTCTCATCGCCCTTGTTACTGACCGGAACCGTCTGTTCGGATGAAACCGTAGGCTGCACTGGCGGCATCTGGGATCGCACCGGTTCTGTTTTTCTTTCTGAGGAACGATTTCCCGGTTCTACAATCTCCCGGATGCTTTCATAGGTAAATGGAACCTCGTCTGGAAGCCCATACCGGTTCTTGGCGTCCCAGCAGCTGTGATGGGTGGTATACATAACCCTTTTTCCACCCTGCGCTTTGTTTTTTCCCTTTTGCGCTCCCTGTCCGTCTACATTGACCACCATAGTCTTGTAATTCGCAAACAGTACCATATCCGCCCATTCCTTCACCATTGGAGCGACGCCCTTGCTCAATTTCATTTCCCAACGGTCATACGCTCCCATCTCATCTGGCTGCTCAAACTTACGCATCTTTGCATGAGCTGTCAGTACCACGTTTACGCCTGCCTTGACCACATCCGTGAGCAGATTCAGCAGACGTCCGAATTCTTCCTGAAGGTATGTATAGCCCTTGCCATAGCCAAATTCCTCAATACTGTTCTTATGGTTTTTATCACACAAATGCGTAACGCAGAGCATTTCCGCCCAGTCTGCTGTATCAATAACCAAGGTTCGGCAGATATCCGGATGGTTCTTTACATACGTTACCTGTTCCATCAGCATTGCCCAACTGCTTGGTTCTTCTGTACGGGCAACATCCATATCTTTGGTAGATCCTTCTGTGTCAATAAACAATGGATCTGGGAATCCGGAAGCCAATGTAGACTTCCCGATTCCCTCCGGACCATAGATTACGGTTTTTTTCGCTCCCGGTTGTTTTCCTCTGATAATTTCCATTTAAAACACACCTGCTTTCCATTCTTTCTTTTCTTCCACCCGTGGCTGGCCTGCTACATATCCGTCCTCGATGATAATGCTGCACTCCTCTCCGGTAGAAACCCGTGTAGCGATTGCCTGGAGGCCTTCTGCCTCCAGCCAGCGGCCGAACTCCTGCAGCGTATTCAGATCCATCTGTTCCAGCTTATCCATAAGCACAAAACCACAGTTCGGATTCAGACGACGGACAATGGCAGTGGAAACTTTTAACTGTTCCGAGCCGGACATATTGTCCCATTTCTGACCGTTGTACAGTAACTCTCTGTCTTCCACTGTCAGTCCAGGAAGCGGAAGATCCGCGCCCTTTAAAAGTTCCATTTTCTTCTCACGGATCTCCTGGATCTTTGCCGTCAGGGTGTTATACTGCTCTCGGTACCCCTTTGCGTCTTCCTCTGCCTTGTCCTTATCCAGATTTGCCCGCACCTTTCGGTTGAGCTCCTCAATATCCGCAATATTCTGTTCCAGCTCTGCCGTAGACTGGTCCTGAAGATCTTCACTGACAGAACGGGCAATCTTTAAATCTGCTTCCAATTCCGACTGTTTTCTCAGTAATCCCTGGATCTGATCTGTAATGCTCTGCATCTCCTGTTCCAGCTGGTGGCGTCTTTCCCTCTTTCTCTGATTCTCTCCATTCTGTGCCAGAATTTCCTGCTGTTCCCGGATCAGTTCTGCTGCAGAAACCGGAACCGAAGGGACATCTGGAAAATACGGCTGTTCTTTGGCATACTTCTCTTTCTGATCTGCAATACGGCCAACATAGGTCCGTTCACTGTAAAGTTCCTTTTCTTCTTTCTCCAGTACTGTCAGCTGATCTCCAATTCCAATGATTTTTAAAAGAATTCCTGCTTTATCCCGGTCGGAGGCCTCCATAAATTTGGGAAGATCCAGTGCTAACTGCTCAACAAATTCATTCAGAAGCTGCTGCCCAGCCTTTTGTCCCTCTGGGTCTGTCACCTTCAGCGTACCGTTCTTACCTTTCCGCTCCACTACCAATCCATTATTCATAACAATGTGGAGATTCGGCGGGATCACGGAACCTTCTCGCTGTGCCTGGGACGGCCGGTACTTGTCCCCACCAAGAGCCCAGGCAATCGCATCCAGAACGGAAGTTTTCCCCTGGTTATTGTTTCCACCAATGATCGTAAGACCGTTGGCTGTTGGCTCGATCTTAACCGCTTTTACACGCTTGACATTTTCGATTTCCAATTTATTAATCTTCATCGACATCTTGATTTTCCTCCAATCTTCCTCTATACTGAGGTTGAACATATTCATTGTTTCTGGACTCGTTCAGTTGCCGCTGACGGGTCCATTTTTTATAGCTCCGGCACCGGTAATCCCGGTCCCGCTCCCAGCACCAGGTCTTACATCCACACCCGGCACAGGTATTTGCTTTTCATAAGCCCCACCTCCTTAAAAGATCTGTGACACTGCCATCACCATCAGCAGCACACCACCAGCACCTATCACTCTCGGTACTAACCAGTTCGTAAACTCTACAAGATCCATAATGCCCTCCACACCGTTAGCATGGTCCCAATCGGTGCCCCAACCACCACACCCAGAAGCACCGCCTTGATAACCTCCTTGATTGCCCGGAGCCACGCCTGCTTTCTCAACCGCTCCTGGTGGTATTCCTTCCGGAGCTTGTCCCAGGGGATCACTCTTAAGATTCTCATCTACATTTCCCTCCCACCAACTGTACACTCCAGGCAGACCCATACCGCCGGATCACCATGTCCATTGATCTCAATCCCCCAGCTCTCAACTTTGCGGTCTTTAACATCCGGCCACCATTCTTCCAACGTGATGCATGTCGATCTATAATGGTTTGGATTGTCATCAGAAAGGAACTCCTGCAATCCAGCTTTTGATCTTGCCCATTTAGGAAGATCATAATAATCGTAAGCAGCTTCTTTGCAGTAATCCTTGGAATCATCGTACACTGACACACATACACCGCCACCAAAACTTTTCAGCAAATCTTTCAGTTTCATACTCTGCCTCCTCTCCTGACTTGTCCACCACAACCGCCATCAGGCGGTCTTTCTTCTGTATCCAGCGAAGTTCATCACTGTATCCCGGATTTTTCCCGCCATCTGCTTTTGATCTTCCACAGTCAATTCAGAAAACGGAGTTTCTTTCCCGTCAATATCCAATGCATTAATCACTTTGATTTCTTTCATCTCAACCACCTCTCTGTAAATTATGCAGATGCTGGTATGTACGGTTACTAATCCATAATGACCAAAATCACAGCAGGACCTTCTACAGAAACTTCGCCATTCTGGTAAGGCTCCACAATGATCATTTTTACGCCCTCTCTGGTCTCTAATTCTGTAACCAGCTCAGAAGTCTTTACTTTTGATAAGTCCATTCTTCTCACCTCTCTCATTATCTTCTGAATCCATTCTTCCAAAACATAAGTTTCTTTTTCAATAACCTTATTTAATGTCGTCTTGTACAGAATGTCATTCTGCTGATGCTCAATCAAATGCTGACCAAGTTGAGCCAGTTCCTGTTTCTGCTGAACCAGCTCTTGACTCTGCTGAACTACCGTTTTCCACAACTCCTGATTCGCCTGACGAACCTGAAAAGCTGTCATAACCTGACTACTCACCAGCAAAGTGATAGTCCATATTTTCCAATCTGGAAAGTGTGGATTCTTTTTTTCACTTTCCATTTTCTCTCCCCCCTTCCCTATTTGCTTTTTCACTTTCTCCAGTGATATAATTCCTATACAGGTTCCTGCCAGAACCGAGTACATATAGCGTTGGAGACTTTTATGCCTACTGATATAACTCCTTTTTTAAGACCTGCCGTTTCTAAAACAAGTTCCGATTTAGAAAAAGATCTGGAACTTTCTGAAAATCTAGTTGATAAAGTAATTCCTTCATATCTCAAGGACTTGTATAGAGACCCTTTTGACCAGTCCTTAACCTTATCTGATGAAGAACTGGATAATATACGCGAAGCTTGTTTAAGCGACTCGACCCGAATCATCAATTACCTCGACTCTGTTCTAAAAGAAAAGCAGGATCTCATGAATCGTCAGGTAAAATCCTTGGAACATATTGCTGAACAAGCTTATGCACAAGCCCATAATTCTTCTCAGATTGCTGAATATACCAAACAACAGGTTAATGCACTAGTTAAACAGGTCACTACGCAAAAAGAACAACTAGCTTTTGCAAAATCGGAGGCCGAATCAGCCCAAAAGGAGGCTCTGTTTGCAAAGGTCACTTCTGTTATTGCCATTTTGATAAGTATAGCCGCCATTATAGTGCCTATAATAACCGGATAATTAAAGCCACACCGCTGATGATCAATGCCGCTACAGCAAGCATTCCAGCCTGGCGGCACTGGTCGCGTGCTTTACTGATTTCTTCTATGGTCTGTTTTGTGTCATGCAGAAGTTTTTCGGTATATCTGTCCAGCATCCCTCTCACCCCTCTCCTCCTATTCTGCAAACAGATAGTCTCTTGCTTCTATGACTCCTTAGCGCTATACTGTCTGTACAGGCGTTGCAGCGCCGAGTACACACGAAAGGAAATACATCATGAAACTTAACCCTGATTGCATTCGTGATATCCTTGTTACCGTTGAAGGTATGGAATATAATTCTGCTTATACAATCGACAAGTTACACGAGAAGTTGCCTGCCTACACTGTGGAAGAATTGAACTACCACTGCCTTCAAATGATTGATGCCGATTTACTTAACGCAAAATCTATGAATGTTGTAGGCCGTATCACTCCTCAAGTTTGGCGGATTTTTGACCTCACATATTCAGGACACCAGTTTTTAGCCGATATTCGTTCTGATAATGTTTGGAATAAAACTAAAGATGTCGCAAAAAACGTCGGTTCCGAATCCCTTCATGCATTGAAAGATATTGCTGTCAATCTTGTCACTTCGACGATTCAGAACAAACTTGGCCTACATTAACATACATCGTTACCGTCAGCTCCGCTGGTCCCTCGGAATCGGCGGAGTGTTCCAGTTTGTACGCTTTCACATTCTGAAGTTCTTCTCCATCCAGGAATATCCGTTCTGCAGAATCAATAGTCACGCTTTTCAGATCCACCGCTCTCACCCCCTCTCGTCCTCTGTCGCGAACAGATAATCCACCAGCTGCTCCGCATTTAACACTCCATCAACGGCAAAACATCATGTTGCTTTAACAAATCATACAAGAACAGTCGTCCTTTCTGAGTCCAATAGGAGTGTTCCTTTGAATGCTGAATGCCATCGGCATCTGGATAGTTGTGGGTCTTGGTCTTCAAATATCCATTTCCCTGATACTTTGCATACAGCACCCAGACATCTCCCTGTTTAAACTGGATACCCAAGTCATGAAGAATGGCATTGAATTTCTTTGCAGACATTCCGTAGTCCTTGGCGATTACAGTGGTAGCAATCAGATCTTTGCACTGCAAGATCATGTCATAATAAGATGCTTTGGGCTGCAATTCCTCAATGACCTTTTGCTGTTCCTCAACCTGACCACCAAGAAACTGGCAACGATCTTTCAAACTATTGATTGTCTGATCTGCCATGCGAAGTGCCCGAGCAAATACCTGTTCTGGTGTGTTCCATGCTTTTCTCCAATTCCAGGAAATACTCACGGTACTGTCTACCCTTTTCACTGCGCTGGATCATGCAGATCTGCTTTGCCATACCAACAGTGATTTCATAATCGACCATGTTCTGACCGCCATTGCAACCGCTTTCCAAATTTGGAAAGCACTTTTTGTAATCCAACTCAGTAAAGCCATACTCACACATACGATCAAACCAAGTTGTAAAATTACTCTTGATTTCCAATCCCACATGCAGTTCTCTCGCCGATACTGTCGGCTCACCTGTGTTGTATGTTACCTTAATCAAATCATTCACTGGTATGTACCTCCAACCTCAACAGATTCTCGATTAATCTGCATTGCCAAACAATGAAATCTGTTCATACTCTGGAACTTTTACGAAATCTATCGGAAGTCGGATTCCGTATTGCTCGCAGATGACCTTTGCCATCTCCGCCGACTTATACGGAGCGCTGCCCTGTTTATCCATCCGGCTTGCCAAAGCCTGGATCAGCTTTGCAACCTCACCAGGATGTTCTGTCAGTAGCCGCTGCGGCATTTCTTCCATCTCATGGAATCGGTTGATATAACGGGCTGTAAATTCCGTTCCTTTCTGGCCAGTCATCTTGTGGGCGATAAATTCACACCCCTTCTTCGTAACAAGAAAACACGGAAGCGTTTTGTTCTGATCGGTAACGTATGTAGATTCCTTAAAGAAATCGGTAAACGCAATTTTGCTTTCACCTAACTGCTGTACGTACTTTCTGATGTCACGCAACAAATCTGTGTGTCTTTTCCCGCACCATTCTGCGGCTTCCATCGATGTGATGGTTGTTCTGGTTAATTCATTCATGTTATTCACCTCTTATTGTTTCAATTTTGAAACTTTTGCAGTAAAAAAATATAATGGTATTTCATCTGTGGGGATGTCCAACAAATTGCACCATTCCAAAATTTCATTTTGAGATAATCCAATCCCATTATTCAACTTTAAGGACATAGAGCGATCGGATATTCTATTTGCATCAGCAAATTTGGATTGCGTTCCAAACTTCTCCACTATCCTGCCACGTAATTTGCTGTAGTCAAATACCGTTTTATCGCACAATTTAATCACCTCCTTTGTTTCAATTTTGAAACTACAGTTACTATACCTCAGCATTTCCATGTTGTCAATATAAAATTTCATTTTTTAAACTTTTTATATTGATTCTATTGAATTTCTGTTTCATTTTTGATATTATATATCAAGAAGGAGTGGCACGCTATGAATAAACAAATTGACTCATTTAAAAACAGATTCAATATTGCGATATCAAATGCAAATATCAAACCAGCTGAACTGGCAGAAAGAACAAAGCTTTCCAAATCTACCATAAGTCATTACATGTCTGGTTACACCCAACCAAAATCGGACAAACTATTTATATTGTCCAAAGCTTTAAATGTTAATGAAGCATGGCTTATGGGGTTAGACGTCCCTATGGAACGAAACAATTATGAGGATCCTAATATTTTAATACGTGATGCTGAACTAAAGGATATTGAAAAAGTTTTAAACTCAGCTGGATATTCTCTTTGTTGTGAAAATTATGATGATGATTTCTTTGTAATCAAAAATGTTTATGGACAAACTGTAACAAGCTTCTATGATTATGAATTATTGGCTCGATATGAATCATTAAAAAGAAAACATCACCTAAGTGCAAAACTACTAATTTCATCAGAAGCTGCATTTTTTAAATATCTTGAAAGCTTAGGATATAACGTTATGAAAGATGACCTGGAACATGACCCCTTCATTCATTATGGTAACGGTGCTATACAAATTAGTTCTACTGAATTAAATAATATTAGGACGCGTATAGACACATATGCAAAAGCAACTCTTGATTCTGTTATTTTAAAGCTTAATGAAACTAAATTTAGGCAGGAACGTCTTGAAAAAGAACAGACGATTCGAAATTTAAGTAACGAAAATATTTATAAAGAAATTCAATTCGAAAAAGACTGTAACAATAACCTTATACCAGATGCCGCTCATGACCGCACCGATATTCCTGACTCTGACCGTACTGCCGCTTCCATCCAGGCAGAAGATGATATTATGGATGATCCAAACTTTTAATGAGGTGATTGCCGCATGACCTATGAGGATTTACTAATTGAAGCTGAGAAAGCTGGACTTACAGTAAAAGAAAAAGACCTGCCGATCAGCGATGGCAGAATCAAAGGAAAAAGAATCGCTATTCGCAGGAGTATTCCTACTCTTTCTAAAAAAGCTGATGTCCTAGCCGAAGAACTTGGCCACTACTACACAACGGTCGGCCGCATCATAGACCAGGACACCGCAAATGCCAGAAAGCAGGAACGCATTGCCCGCTTCTGGGCGTACAACAAACGGATCGGTCTCTCCGGAATCATACAAGGCTACCGCCACCACTGCCGCAGCCGTCACGAACTGGCCGACTGTCTGGATGTCTCTGAAGAGTTTCTGGCCGAAGCTCTGGAATGTTACCGTGAAAAATATGGGCTATACGTGGAATCTGATGGATATGTGATTCAGTTTGATCCGGTGCTGACGGTTTATGAGAAAATATAAAAACTGATGGAATTAAAACAAGTGAAAGGAACTCTATGGAATTAAACATACTAGATTTACAGAAAATATGTACACTAGAAAATATCGAAATTACCATGCACGCCGCCAAACGTCTGGAGCAACGTGGTATTTCGATCGATGATGTCATATCATGTATAAAAAATGGTGAGATCATTGAACAATACCCCGATGATTATCCATTTCCGAGTTGTTTGATCCTTGGTTCTTCTACCCACCACCTTCTTATCCATGTTGTGGTTGGAAGTGATTTAAATACCTTATGGATCGTTACTGCATATTATCCAGATGCTGAAAAATGGGACGCTACCTTTAAACTCAGAAAGGAGAAATAACTATGACTTGCTTTTTATGTAAAGGAAACCTTGAAAAATCCACTACTACTTATATGACCTCTTTCAACAACTGCTACATTATCATCAAAAATGTTCCATGTAACCGATGTACACAATGTGGCGAAGAATATATCAATGGCGTTACAATGAAAAAGATCGAATCCATCATTGCACGCTTAAAGGATCTGTTGACTGAGGTAGCGATTGTCGATTATAACCACGCAGCTTAACTCTTCTGAAAGGAATACTCTATGTCATTATCAAATGAGGAGGTGTCACTTTATGATGTATCCCTATTTAACACTAAACGATGATACTGAAATTACTCATTCCGAATTACGCCCAGATGGACGTGTAAAAGTCTACATTGAAACCCCAGATGTAAGGGACGGTTTCCACGATGCAACCTGCTATCTCCCGGATTATACTTGGGAAAGCGTCCATGGATATTCAGATCAAGAAATGGCATATTTCAAGCGCCTTATACGGGATAATGCTCACCTTATTATGGAGAAACTGAATAACCTGAAATTGAAATGACATTTTCAGTACAACTATCATTATGGTTTGTACTTAGAATATTTTCGAAATTTTTCTGATTTACTTATTGACATTTTTACTGTTTTGGGGTAAATTGATGGTACCACATATGTGGTACAAAAGACCTAACCATTACTTCGGTAATGTATTAACTTGAGAGTATACCCCTAGCAGTAATCCTCCCACCATAAGGGATGTGATGACGCTAGGGGTATTTTTTTCAAAGGAGAGGAATCTATGATTAAAACTGCAATACTAGTTGATGGTGCTTTTTACCGTAAACGTGCTTACCACATATATGGAGATAAAACTCCCGCCGAACGTGCTAAAGAGTTATCTGCATACTGTCATCGTCATATAGTAGACGAAAAGGAAGGCGCTACTCTATATCGTGTATTTTATTACGACTGCCCTCCAAGTTCCAAAAACATATATCACCCACTATTGAAACGTGCTATCAATCTTGGAAATACTCCAGATTATACATGGGCCACTGAATTTTTCAATGAGTTGAAACATCAGAGAAAATTTGCGCTCCGTCTTGGACGTCTCGCTGAGGAACAAGCATTATTTAACCTCAAACCAGAGACTACCAAAAAATTGCTTTCTGGCAAAATTACTGTTGATCAATTAACTGAAAAGGATTTTTCTCTTTCCATTTCACAAAAGGGTGTTGATATGCGCATCGGCGTCGATATATCATCCTTAGCATTTAAAAAACAGGTTGACCGTATTATTTTAATTTCTGGAGATAGTGACTTTGTTCCAGCAGCAAAACAGGCACGCCGAGAAGGTATTGACTTTATTTTGGATCCAATGCGCTCTCCCATCAAAGATGATTTATATGAACACATTGATGGCATTCGTACCAAAGCGCCCACGCTAACACCTGTGCTTGAAAAAATAACTGAATCATCCAATAACTAATTCCAGCAAAAAATATTCACGCGCTCAACTATTCGGAATTTCCGAACAGTTGGAAAAAACACTATAAAATGCAAAACCGCCCGGTGCTACCAACACCGAACGGCTTCACATAGATTTTCTCTTACCAGATTACTCTGGGATGATAAATCAGACTTAGAACACCTGAATTATATCATCTCCAGAGCATCCTGGCAAGGGGTGTTCTTTTTATACCCATTTTTCAGTAAAATTCACAAGGAGATGATAGAATGGCACCAAAAGCCCTGGAGATCGGCGCGGCCTACATCCGTGTCAGCACAGATGATCAGACAGAACTTTCCCCGGATGCCCAGCTTCGGGTGATCCTGGATGAAGCAAAGAAGGACGGCTTTGTGATCCCTCCAGAATACATCTTTGAGGAGAAAAAAGGAATTTCCGGAAGAAAGGCCGACAACCGGCCGGAGTTCCAGAAGATGATCGCCATCGCCAAATCCCAGTCACCGGCGCCGTTTAAGCGACTGTACCTCTGGAAATTTTCCCGTTTCGCCCGTAACCAGGAAGAATCTACCTTTTACAAGGGGATTCTCCGGAAGAAATGCGGCGTGGAGATCAAAAGCGTCTCGGAGCCGATCATGGAAGGGATGTTCGGGCGGCTGATCGAGACCATCATTGAATGGTTTGACGAGTACTACTCTTACAACCTGTCCGGAGAAGTAGTCCGCGGCATGACGGAGAAGGCTTTAAGACAGGGCTATCAGTCCTCTCCTTCCCTTGGATACGAGGCCGTAGGAGAAGGAAAGGCTTTTGTGATCAATGAAGAGACCTATAAGATCGTGGAATACATTTTCCAGTCCTATTATGATGGGAAAGATATGACTGCCATCGCCAGAGCCTGCAATGAACACCACTGGCGGACCAGGCGGGGGAATCCATTTGAACGCCGGACCATTTCCCGGATCCTGCAGAACCAGTTCTATAATGGAACCGTCCTGTGGAACGGCTATTCCTTCCAGGGGACTCATGAGGTTCGCCCATCCGTCACGAAGATCTTTCCGGCAGTCCAGGAACGGATCCGTGCGGAATACCGGCCTCTAAATCGCCGCGAAGTGTCTTCCTGTGGTCACTGGCTCTCCGGCCTTCTGGTCTGCAGTGTCTGCGGTGCTTCACTCAGCCTGAACCGGGTCCGGTCTAATCATGGAAGTGATTTCTTCCAATGCTGGAAATATTCGAAGGGACTGCATCCCGGCTCCTGCGCCATCACCGTTGCCAAGGCAGAGCAGCTTCTCCTGCATTCCATCAAAACTGTGCTGGAGTCCGAATCTGTTGAATATGAATACCTTCCACCAGAAACCACTGCTGCTGCCACCGAACAGGATCTGATCACCAATGCGCTGGATAAAGTCACGTTAAAAGAGCTGCGAATTAAGGAAGCCTACGAGGCAGGCATCGACACCCTGGAAGAATACAAGGAAAACAAACTGCGTCTTGCTGCAGAACGAGAAGAACTTTTACAGAAGCTGCAGGAGGCAGCACCTTCCCCACAGGCCGAGATTCCCGATCAGGATGAGGTGCTCCGGCGGATCCAGAGCGCCTACGACCTGTTTTCAGATCCGAATGTGGACTTTGAGATAAAGGGCAATGCTCTGCGAAAGATTGTAAAAAAGATTATTTATGATAGACAAAATGGGGAATTTAAGGTAATATACTATGTATAGAGAAACCCTCAGAAAGCCGCATAAACAAAGGCTTTCTGAGGGTTTTATAGGTTTTTGCAGTCCGGGCCACCATACTGACTCATAATATACTGTGCGATCTTTGGATTCGGCTGCGTAATTTTTACCGGGTACTGCAGGCGTTTTTCATATTTCCACATGTGCAGATTCCTCCTTCCCATGGCCATGCGCTGTTGATCCAGTTCCAGTTATTTTCAGAGGTTACCTGATCAAAATTCAGGGGGCCGCAGGTTGTGGCGTATGCTTTCATGGCATTTTCTCTGGCGCGGACCGCCTGATGGTAATAATCCAGAGCTGCAGGATCATAAGGATGAGTATCCAGGTAAAGCACCACCTCATCCACTGCAAAGCTGACCTGGGTGATATAGTCTAAAAGCTGGCTGCAATTCTGATTCATACGCCCCGACACCTCTCTTTCTCAAATGGAAGATCCAGATCTTCAAAAATCGTTCCCCGGCTCAGACCCTTTGCCGGATCATAAGGTGTTTTCCACTGCTGCCACGGAATATATGCCATAGCCAGTGGATAACCTGTCATACCAGATGGATAACAGCCGCCCTGTAGGCCCGTTGTCTGTCCACACCAGCCTGTATTCTGGTTTCTGTATACACAGTCCATATTGTAGACTCCTTTTTGATTCTTATAGAATTATTTTATGGTATATAGGGAATTTCTGTGCTTTTTTAAGCGCCTCGTTTTCTTCTCTGCCAATTGCAGGCTCAAAAAACAGGATTCGTAACTAAACTGAATAGTTACCAGGATTCACACATTGTCCCCGATGGACATAGGATACAGTACAAACCAGTCAAAAAGGAGACTTGAATATGTGTATCTTTGGAAATAATGGATGTGGCGGTTGTAGAAATGGTTGGAATGGTTGGAATACTAGATGTGACGATGGCTGCAATAACGGCTGCGGTGGCAGCGGCAATAATAGCTGTAGTGGTAACCAGTCCTTCCGGAATGGGTTTCGAAATGGCTTCCGCCGTGGATATCATGAGGGATGGGAAGATGCCATGAGAAATAGCGGCTGTGGCGGTAATGGCGGCTGCGGTGGTAATGGCAGCTGCGGCGGTAATGGCGGCTGCAGCGCTAATGGCGGCTGCGGCGGTAATGGCAGCTGCGGCGGTAATGGCAGCTGCGGCGATATCGGCATCATGCCTCTCAGCCTGGACTCCAGCTGTGATTCCTGTGACAACTAAGCCATTGCAGGGAGAATCCTGATCTTCAGGATTCTCCTAATTCTCCTGATAAAGCTGAAAAAAATCCGGATTACCAAGTAAAAATCTCTCTCCCATCTTCACCGTTTCCCCTGCAAATCCCCTGTAATACACCTTCACCGGGTCAGAATCATCGTGGCTGGTGATCCATGCCATCAGCTGGATTCGCCGGGCCATAACAAAGGTCGGAATCAGATGCGCTTCTTCTGGCGATAATGGACGTACCTCGCGGTAACCGTTTACCCAGGAGCTCAGCCATTCTCCGGCTCTTTTATCGTATTCTACGAAGCTGATAGCGGCGGCGGCGTCATATAAAAACCACCCAAAACCACTGTCATCAAAATCAATAGCATGTATACCATGTTCATCCTTTAATAAATTAGCTGCGCGCAGATCCGAATGGATCAGTCCATAATTCTCCCTTTTTTTTCCATAATGGACCAGATTTTTCCGGATTTTTTCACAGACACGCTCGATGATCTGAAAACCAGCTTCATCCAGTTCCCGGCACAACCGCCAGTCTCCGAACAGTCCCTTAGCTCCCAGCATATGTTCATAATCCCACTGGGGGCGGCATAATTTTTCTGCCTCCGGCCAGCAGATCACCTGTTCATGCAGCTTTGCCGCCATTCTGCCGATCTCCCGGAAATCGTCCAGGGCGCAGGCATCGTGCTTTGGATCAGGTGCGTGACCCGGTATGAACTCGAACATAACGCAGGAGAACGATGCAGATACTGTCACTCCATCCCCGCACCGGTTTCTCACCGGCCTCGCCACGGGAACCAACTTCTCTTCCCAGATCTTCTCCACCCACCGGATCTCACTCTCCAGTTCCTCCAGGGTATGATACCCGGGTCTTGCCACCCGCATCACCCGTTTTCTGGCATCACTAACCAAACCGGCTCCAGCAGCCAGTCCGTCCTTTTCATGTTCCGGCTCTGTCACCAGAAATGTAGCATTTTCTGAACAATGGAGCAGTTCAAACCTCCACTGCTCCATTCCATATTCCTTTAATGCGGATCTTCCAGCTGCCTCGTACCGTTCGATCTCCTGGAAATTCATGACCGTTCCGCCTCACAGAGCCTTCCGTAGCAATAACTGATAATATCTTTTCTGGTGATGATCCCGATAAAATTCTTCTGATCATCCACCACCGGCACAAAGTTCTGGTTCAACGCTTTGTCGATCAAGTCTTCCATGGTGGCATTGACATACACGGGGCGGTTATCCGATCTTCTCTTGATCGCTGACACAGAAATATGCTCTGAATCCCGCAGGCTCAAATCATACTGGTTCTTAATTCCCCACAGCATATCACCCTCTGTAATGGTTCCAATGTATTTACCAGACCGGCTGATCACCGGAACAGCGGAATACTTATGATACTCCATCTTTTCCAGGGCCTGTCTTAAGGTCTCATCATCGTAAAGAAACGCAACATCGCTTTTGGGGGTCAAAAAAAATAAAATATTCATCTTTTGCTCCTTTATGTAGTAAAGTAGTCTCGACAAAATCTTCTGTCACTGCCATATCATGCGGAATTATCCTTTCAGGAAATCCTGGCTTTTCTTAAAATATGATACAAAAAAACTCTGACCTCTCTGTGAACAATTTATTAGATTTTTATTAAAAACGTCCGAATTCTCCAAAAGACATTGAAAAATCTCCCCCGGCACGTTTCTCGCCCCAAGAGAGATTCCTCGTAATTTGTAAAGCTGACATTTGCAATCCGCTTCGCTACTTGCTCATGAACGCAGCCGCTTCGCGATCTGCGTTCAAATCCAGCCACAGCGCCTACTGAAAATATCCCACCGGATCCACAGCCTTTCCATCATGCATCAGTTTAAAATACACGTTGCTGCCTTCCACACTGTAATATTTTGTTGGCTCTGCCACATAGCCTAAGACCTGTCCAGCTTCCAGGTACTCATTTTCCATGACCTGGATGTCCTTTAACTGACCACAGGTAGCCACATAATCATTTCCCAGATCCAGCACCACGTAATTCCCCAGTTCTTCATCCGAAGAAACCGAGACCACTCTGGCCGGAGCCGGTGTCTCCACCGGGTCACTGATACTTGCCTGGATCACGACAGCAGGATTGCACTGATACTGGTCTAAGGTTGGAAAATAGGTGGTGGTGTCCATGCTGTAATCCAGCAGAATATTGCCCCGTACCGGCCACCCCAGGGTGCTGGCGTCGGAAAAATCCAGTACCAGCGGGGTTGCGGCGTCTTTACCGGTTCCGGCTGCCACATATGGATCCTCAGATCCCTTCGTCTGGGCATCCTTGCGGCTATTCTGGACCGTCTGACTGCCCTCTGTCCCACCGGCTTCCTCACCAGCTCCCACGGTCTGCTCCACGATCTCGATCATGGGCTCCTTCTCTTCCTGTGTCTCCTCCGCCATCAATTTTCCGGGTTCTTCCATCTGCATATACGGATTCTCCCCTGGCGTATTTCCTCTCTGGATCGTAATGGCGCCTGCCGCGGCAACAATAGTCAGCAGGCCAAGTACCAGCATTACAAGAAATAATTTGTCCTGAAATAACTGATTGAATTTATCTTTCACCCTTATCACCTCGGTAATATTGTTACCCGGTGACAAAAACTTATACACGGTCTAACGAAATAACTTCTACATTTTTAAAATAATAACCAAGAATCGCCTCCGCCCCGTAACCTTCCTCCGCCAGTTTTTCTGCCCCATACTGGCTGAGCCCAATCCCATGTCCCACCCCATGACAGACTGCTTCCACCCGCCCGCCTTCCAGGTGGGAAATGGTAAATGCGGGGCTTGGCAGCTGAAGCAGCTCCATTGCTTCATCACCCGTATACACCTGTCCACCGATCTGGATCTCCTCCACATACCCGGCCTCATCCCGGCTGATCATCTGAATCTCTCCATAAGTTTCCTCCTTCCACTCCCGGACTGCTTCGTACCCTTCCGCCTCCATATCCCATTTGCTGTCCACGGACACCAGGTACGGCTCTTCTCCCGCTCTTGTCACTCCGGCACTGATCTTGTGGAAAAATGGTTCCACTGGTACTCCCTCATACGTTAATATCTGCCCTGCGGTTTCTTCTACCGCCTGCTTCACCCGCTCATAAGCGATAGCAAATCCATCCTTTCCCCATATTTCCTCCAACTGGCTCTGCCGATCCAGGGAAATTCCCAGTTCGCTCTGATTCACCTTTCCATCCCGATCCATTTTTTTATACAGAAAGGTTCTCCCCAGAACTGCCTGGGCTTTTAACGCTTCCATCTCACACTGGGGATCCATCTGGCATACGACCACGCCGATCAAATACGTCTCTCCATCCACATAATGTTTCTCTTCCTTATCTAAATACACCCGCCCCCAGGACTTATGAAACTCCACCGAGGCTGCGGTTTCATCACCATCCGAACTGTGAAAAGCCTCTAACCTCTGGCTGTCCAAAACCATTTCACTCCATGTTCCATTCCAGTCCCCGCTCCAGAACAAAGTCATGAAATACGGGATCAGAAGGGCCGGACCGATCCATTTCCAGATCACACGAAAATACAAAAAATCCCCTCCTTTCACCCTAGTGTATGAAAGGAAGGGATCTTCTTATGTCATAGGAAACTTCGTCCTAATTCAAATTTACTGTACCTCTACCGTGATCTTATCCAGATGCCAGATATCATCCACATATTCCTGAATGGTACGGTCAGAAGTGAATTTACCGGAGCAGGCCACATTTAACATCGCTGCCTTAGTCCACCATGCCCGGTCTCTGTAAGCCTTGTCTACCTTCTCCTGAGCCTCTGCATAGGAACGGAAATCCTTCAGAATGAAGTAAGTATCTGCCCGGTCACTGGAGTTGGTATTCAGCAGGGAATCGTAGATCTCACGGAAGAGCTCTGGATTCTTTGGAGAATAATAACCATTCACCAGCTGCATCAGTACCCGGCGGATCTCTGGATCATTGTTGAAGATGTCCATTGGATAATAACCGCCGTTCTGCTCGTAGTTGATAACCTCCTGGGCAGACATACCAAAGATGAACGCATTCTCCGCACCAACCTCTTCGACAATCTCCACATTGGCACCGTCCATCGTGCCCAGAGTCAATGCGCCGTTTAACATAAACTTCATGTTACCGGTACCGGAAGCCTCTTTACTTGCGGTGGAAATCTGTTCGCTGACATCCGCTGCGGCAAAAATGATCTCCGCATTGGAAACACGGTAATCCTCGATAAATACCACCTTTAACTTGCCCTGGATCTCCGGATCGTTGTTGACCACATCAGCCACAGAGTTGATCAGCTTGATGGTCAGCTTCGCGCGGCGGTAGCCTGCTGCCGCTTTCGCTCCGAAGATAAAGGTTCTCGGAACCATATCCAGATTTGGATTGTCCTTTAATTTATTGTACAGATACATCACATGAAGGATGTTCATCAGCTGACGCTTATACTCATGGAGACGTTTTACCTGTACATCGAAGATGGAATTTGGATCTACATCGATACCGTTGTGCTCCTTGATGTATTTGGCCAGACGCACCTTGTTCTGGTACTTGATCTCCCGGAATTCCTTCTGTGCTTTCTCATCATCCACCCATTTCTTTAAGCCTGCGATCTGTGGAAGATCTGTGATCCACGCATCTGTGCCGATCTTTTCAGTTACCCAGGAAGCCAGCAGTGGGTTTGCATGAAGCAGGAATCTTCTCTGGGTGATACCGTTTGTCTTGTTATTAAACTTCTGCGGCATCATCTGATAGAAATGCTTTAATTCCTGGTTCTTTAAGATCTCAGTGTGCAGTTTTGCAACACCGTTAACAGAAAAGCTGCCAACGATGGCCATATATGCCATGCGGACCTGTCCATCATACAAGATCGCCATTCTGGATACCTTATGCTCATCGCCCGGATACATCTGACGGATCTGCTCCGTAAACCGGCGGTTGATCTCCTCTACGATCTGGTATACACGAGGAAGCAGTCTGGAGAATAAGTCGATCGGCCATTTCTCCAATGCTTCAGCCATAATCGTATGGTTGGTATAAGCACATGTCCTGGTGGTTACTTCCCATGCCTCATCCCAGCTTAAGCCCTCTTCATCCAGAAGGATACGCATCAGCTCCGGTACTGCCACAGTCGGATGGGTATCATTTAATTGGAATACATTCTTTTCATAGAACTTGCGGATATCATCATGGTTCTGTTTGTATTTTGCAACTGCTCTCTGTACACTTGCAGAAATAAAGAAATACTGCTGTTTTAAACGCAGTTCCTTTCCTGCATAGTGGTTGTCATTTGGATAGAGCACCTCACAGATATTCTTTGCCAGGTTCTCCTGCTCTACAGCCTTCTGGTAATCACCTTTATCAAAGGAATCCAGGTTGAACATATTGATTGGCTGTGCGTCCCAGATTCTTAAAGTGTTGACTACATGATTGCCATAACCCACGATCGGAAGATCGTAAGGAACCGCCATAACGGACTCATAGCCTTCCTGGACATATTTCTCCTTGCCATCTTCCCAGATATGTTTTACATAACCGCCGAATTTGACCTCGGTCGCATACTCAGAACGGCGGATCTCAAATGGATTGCCATCCTTTAACCACTCGTCCGGAACCTCTACCTGGTAGCCGTCCTCGATCTTCTGCTTGAACATACCATAACGATAACGGATACCGCAGCCATACGCCGGATAGCCAAGAGTTGCTAAAGAATCCAGGAAGCAGGCCGCCAGACGGCCAAGACCGCCGTTGCCTAACGCGGCATCCGGCTCCTGGTCCTCCAGCACATTTAGATCAAAGCCCATCTCATCCAGAGTTTCTTTGATCGGCTCATAATCCATCAGGTTGATGATGTTATTACCCAGCGCACGACCCATTAAGAACTCCATGGACAGATAATAAAGAGTCTTGGAATCTTCTTTCTCATACTCTTTATGCGTTGCGATCCAGTCATCAACGATGATATCTTTTACTGCATACGCAACCGCCTGATATACTTCCTGTGGTGTCGCGTCCGTAACCTTTTTACGGAACTGGCTCTTTAATGTATAAATAATTGAACGGCGAAATTCTTCCTTATCAAACTTCTTTTCCATGGTTGATAATTTCTCCTCTTCCACTGATTTATTTAATTTTTTTTTACAACTCCCAGTGTGACGGTCTCGCCATTGATGTTCCATTCTTTTGTATAACCGTCCATCTGACCGATGATGATCTCATCTGCCAGCACATCTTTCTTGATCTGAACCTCAAATTTCTTCGTCAGCTCTGCTAACTTCTCATTACCGCTCTCATAAACAGCGATATGGTCTGTCACCTCAAAGCCAGCTTCTTTACGCATGGTCTGGATCTTACTTACCAGCTCGCGGACAAAGCCTTCATCAATCAGCTCCGGAGTCAGGTTGGTATCCAGAACAACCGTCACATTCTGATCTGCCTCGCTGACATAGCCCTCTTTCTGGGCCATATCGATCAACAGATCTTCCTCCGTCAGAACGACTTCATTTCCGTCAAAGTTGAAGGTCAGTCTGCCCTCAGCCTTTAAGGTATCCATCGCCCGGTTGCCATCAATCTCATTCAGAGCCTTGCGGATATTGCCAAGCTGTTTGCCATATTTTGGTCCAACTGTCTTTAACTGTGGTTTAAAGGTGTAGCTGGTGAAATCACGGACATCGTCTGTAAATGCCACACTCTTTACATTTAACTCGTCCTCAATGATCTCTACATAGAACTCAGACAGCTTGTTCGGAGCCTTGACAAACATCCGGCCGATCGGCTGACGGTTCTTGATGTTAGCGGTATTTCTGGCAGCACGTCCCATAACAACTACCTTTAATACCTCGTCCATATCAGCTTCCAGCTTCTTGTCAATGTGAGCCTCATTCACTGCCGGGTAATCACACAGATGGATGCTCTCCGGAGCTGTCTTGTCCAGGTTACGGACCAGATTCTGATAGATAGACTCGGTCATAAATGGGATCATCGGAGCTGCTACCTTACATACGGTAACCAGAGCGGTATACAGAGTCATATAAGCGTTGATCTTATCCTGCTCCATACCCTTTGCCCAGAAACGCTCACGACTTCTTCTGACATACCAGTTGCTCATATCATCTACAAAATCCTGCAGGGCTCTTGCAGCCTCTGGGATCCGGTAGTTCGCCAGGTTATCGTCTACCTCTTTGATCAGGGAGTTTAACTTGGACAGAAGCCATTTATCCATAACTGGCAGCTTATCGTAGTCCAGGGTGTACTTGGTCGCATCGAAATCATCGATATTGGCGTACAGAACGAAGAATGCATAAGTGTTCCATAAAGTACCCATGAACTTTCTCTGACCTTCCTGGACAGCCTTGCCATGGAAACGGTTCGGCAGCCACGGAGCACTGTTGATATAGAAATACCAGCGGATCGCGTCTGCACCATAAGTAGCCAGTGCGTCGAACGGATCAACCGCATTGCCCTTGGACTTACTCATCTTCTGGCCGTTCTCATCCTGAACGTGGCCCAATACAATAACATTCTTATATGGTGCCTTGTTAAACAGCAGGGTAGAGATCGCAAGCAAGGAGTAGAACCAGCCTCTGGTCTGGTCAACCGCCTCGGAAATGAAATCTGCCGGGAACTGCTGCTCAAAAAGTTCTTTATTCTCAAATGGATAGTGATGCTGTGCAAATGGCATAGAACCGGAATCGAACCAGCAGTCGATCACTTCCGGCACACGTTTCATCTGCTTGCCGCACTTCGGACATGTGATGGTGACTGCATCAATGTATGGACGGTGAAGCTCGATGTCATCCGGACAATTTGGAGACATGGACTTCAACTCCTCAATACTTCCGATGGAATGCTGATGTCCGCACTCACACTCCCATACGTTTAATGGGGTGCCCCAGTAACGGTTACGGCTGATGCCCCAGTCCTGAACATTCTCCAGCCAGTCGCCGAAACGGCCTTTACCGATACTCTCCGGGATCCAGTTGATGGTATTGTTGTTGCGGATCAGATCATCCTTTACTGCAGTCATCTTGATGAACCAGGACTCTCTTGCATAGTAGATCAATGGAGTATCACATCTCCAGCAATGTGGATAACTATGCTCAAATACCGGAGCCTCGAATAACAGCTGCTTCTCGTCCAGCGCTTTTAATACCAATGGATCGGCTTTCTTTACAAATACACCTTCCCATGGGGTTTCTTTGGTCATATCACCCTTTGCATCGACTAATTGTACAAATGGCAGGTCATATTTCTTACCAACCTTGGAGTCGTCCTCACCAAATGCAGGGGCGATATGAACCACGCCGGTACCGTCTGTCAAAGTTACATAGGTATCACATACCACATAGAATGCCTTCTTATGCTGTCTCTCGCAGATCGCGGTTGCACAATCAAATAATGGCTCGTACTCTTTGTACTCTAAGTCCTTACCAATGTATCTCTCCAGGATCTCATAAGCAGGTGTTCCGGCCTCCTTGTCAGCCAGCTTTCCAAGAACCGTGTCCAGAAGAGCCTCTGCCATATAGTAAGTGTAGCCGTCTGCTGCTTTTACCTTTACATAGGATTCATTCGGGTTCACACACAGAGCCACGTTGGATGGAAGCGTCCATGGAGTTGTGGTCCATGCTAAAATATATGCGTCCTCGCCTTTTACCTTGAAACGGGCGATCGCAGAACGCTCTTTTACATCTTTATATCCCTGTGCCACCTCGTGGCTGGAAAGCGGGGTACCGCATCTTGGGCAGTAAGGTACGATCTTGAAGCCCTTGTATAACAGACCTTTCTCCCAGATCTGCTTTAATGCCCACCACTCAGACTCAATAAAATTATTGTGATAGGTAACATATGGATTATCCATATCAGCCCAGAAACCAACGGTTGCGGAAAAATCCTCCCACATGCTCTTATATTTCCAGACACTCTCTTTACAATGCTCGATAAATGGCTCCAGACCGTACTGCTCGATCTGCTCCTTACCATCTAAGCCCAGCATCTTCTCGACTTCCAGTTCAACCGGAAGTCCATGAGTATCCCAGCCGGCCTTTCTTGGAACCTTGTAGCCCTTCATGGTGCGGTATCTCGGGATCATATCCTTGATGACACGGGTCAGTACATGGCCGATGTGCGGTTTGCCATTGGCAGTTGGCGGGCCATCATAAAACATGTAGGTTGGATGACCTTCATGATCTTCGATACTCTTCTGGAAGATATCATTATCTTTCCAGAATTTTTCCACTTCTTTCTCACGCTCCACAAACTTTAAGTCTGTAGGCACCTTGTCGTACTTTGACATTTCAAAACCTCCATTTTCCTGGTTGGTATAAGAAAGAATCCTGCTCGCAGGATTCTCCGCCTGCGGCGGGTCGCTTTAGCGACACTCCTCCACTCCGCCGCAGTGCGATCCCGCAGAGCGTTTTTATATGATAGGACGCAATTTCCTATCATATAAGAAAGAATGTGCCTTAGCACATTCTCACGCCGAGTGCGGTCGCTTGCGACATATTTCTTCTTCGCGCGAGTGCGCATCCCGCGGAGCGTTTTTGTGTCATAGGGCGAAATTTCCTATCGAAGTTTCCTATGACATAAAAAAAGACCTTCATCCCCGTAATCAGGACGAATGTCTGCTCTTCTTCGCTATACCACCTATTACATCATACCAACATATGCGTTCCTTCTAACGGGAGAATCCCGGCCCAGCTTACTTTTGAGTACCACAGCAGATCATCGCCTTGCGCTTTTTTCTGCATCCCGGCATTCCGGTTCAGCCTGCAACTCCGGAGTGATCTTCATCATCTGCGCTACTTGCACCGGGCTTCCACCCTCCCCGGTTCGCTGTGGCTTTCTTCACAGGACTACTGTCTCCATCTCAGTTTTTCTTCTATGACTATATTATTATAGTAAGCATAAATACCATTGTCAAGGGAAGTTGTAGTTTGTTATTTTTTTATCAATCCATTTCTTCTTTGTAAAATGTATGTTATGATAACAGACATATTACCCATTAGAAAATAAGGAGAAGAATCTTATGGCAGGAAGAAATCTGACATTATTAACTGATTTATACGAATTGACCATGATGCAGGGCTACTTTAAGGAAAAGGCTGCCAACGAAACCGTCATTTTCGATGCATTTTACCGCAGTAACCCATGCAATAACGGTTATTCCATCTGCGCCGGTCTGGAGCAGGTGATCGAATACCTGGAAAATCTGCATTTCGAGGAGGAAGATATTGATTATCTGCGCTCCACGGGACTTTTTGAAGAAGATTTCCTGGATTATTTAAGACATTTCCACTTCAGCGGTGATGTCTATGCCATTCCGGAAGGAACTGTAGTATTTCCACGTGAACCTTTGGTGAAGGTCATTGCACCGATCATGGAGGCACAGCTTGTCGAGACCGCTCTGTTAAACATCATCAACCATCAGAGCCTGATCGCCACCAAGACCGCCCGCGTGATCCATGCTGCCCAGGGGGATGGCATCATGGAATTTGGCCTGCGCCGTGCACAGGGACCGGACGCCGGAATCTACGGAGCAAGGGCAGCCATGATCGCAGGCTGTATCGGAACCTCCAACGTTTTAGCCGGACAGATGTTTGATGTACCGGTAAAAGGAACCCATGCCCACAGCTGGATCATGAGCTTCCCGGATGAGCTGACTGCCTTCCGTGCTTATGCCAGATTATATCCGACTGCCTGCATTCTTCTGGTAGATACCTACGATACTTTAAAATCCGGTGTACCAAACGCCATCAAGGTATTCCAGGAGATGAAGGAAGCAGGAATCCCACTGACCTTCTACGGCATCCGTTTAGACAGCGGTGACTTGGCTTACCTGTCTAAAAAAGCGAAAAAGATGTTAGATGCGGCAGGCTTCAGCGATGCTGTGATCTCTGCTTCTAATGATCTGGACGAGAACCTGATCAGCAGTCTGAAATTACAGGGTGCAGCCATCAACTCCTGGGGCGTTGGCACGAACCTGATCACCTCCAAGGATTGCCCGTCCTTCGGCGGTGTCTACAAGCTGGCTGCCATCCTGGATAAAGAGACCGGTAAATTCATCCCGAAGATCAAACTCTCCGAGAACGCCGAGAAGATCACCAACCCGGGCAACAAGACCATCCGCCGTATCTATAATAAGGAAACTGGCAAGATCATCGCAGACCTGATCTGCCTGGTAGACGAAGAGTACGATTCCAGCAAATCCCTGCTGCTCTTCGACCCGGTTGAAACCTGGAAAAAGACCCATCTGGCCCCGGACAGCTACACCATCCGCGAGCTGATGGTTCCGGTATTTAAGGACGGCAAGTGTATCTACCACTCTCCAAAGGTTATGGACATCCAGAAATACTGCAAAGAAGAGCTCGCAACACTTTGGGAGGAATCTCTCCGTCTGGAATATCCGCACCGGACCCACGTGGATCTGTCCATGCCGCTGTGGAAGATGAAAAATGAACTGCTTGATAAATATCATTTTGAATAATTGGGTGAATCGTTGATAAGTGCGATCCCGCGGAGCGTTTTTGTGTCATAGGACGAATTTTCCTATGACACAAAAAACGTCCGGCAACTGCTCCTGTATGGACCTGGCTGCCGGACGTTCATATTTCATTCACAATCATTCACATATTTTTAACAGGCACTCCAAACTTTCTTCATATTTAATTGATATAGTTATATCATCGAAAGAAAGAAATGCTGCTAACAATTCGATAAAATTTTTTTCATAATCTGCCGGTGGTTCCGTAAGGAGTCACCGGCTCCTCCCTTTTTATGGGATCATTTTTTAACCAACTGATGCATTCCTATGATTTTCCTTTTATCTCAGTCGAGAAGACTCCCGACTTGAAAATTCAGATTACTGTCTGTGGATGGTAGAATATCCGGTTTCCATCACGCCAGGTGCAGAGAAGAAAATAGAGGCTTTCTCATCTGCTGATACCAGTTCAAAGCAGGTATATCCATTCCAGCCTACACCATAATAACGATAGTTATCTACATAAGTGGAACCGCCGACTGTTCTTGTATCTGTCAGGGTCTTAGATCCGTGTAAATGTAGAAAAATCGATCAATCATTTCAAGGATAGTTTCTGCATTGCGAATCGTAAAACCCAGAATGAAAAAACACTTCACGCTGATTTGCTTCTCGCAGGAATCACCCAACTTGTTACGGTTCTCGTTGCTGATAAGATTCATCAACACCAATACATCCGAAGCCTGAAACCACTTATAGCCTAGGACTTACCACTTGTACAAAACGGATGTGGTTTATTTAAGTGCGCCTAAATATACATGATTCACACAATTGAACTGCAAAATGTGAGGCAGTTGTCTCATTCGGATAGATGTGGATAACTTTGGTTTAATTGCAGAATTGAGTTTCGCAAAAAAAGAGAACCTTTGGACACATAATGTCCAAAAGTTCTCCACTCCATTTCTACCTAATAATGACCAGAGATATCTGAGTATTCCTGCCAAACAGCCTCTCTGTTTTCTCGAAGTTTTGCTATCTCCTGCACCAGGCCATAGCAATTCTCATCATATTCTGGTTTAATAAGCATAATGTCATCATCACACTCATAGAATTTCAATGAGCTCTTATAATAATAAACCAGTTTTTTAATATCTGCCTGCTCCGTATGATCTGCAGCAAATAAATATAAATATTTGCACCCAATATGCTCTGTAATTTCCAAGATTCTCGGAACGATTACCTCCCAGAAGATTCCAAATCCTAATGGGAAATCTAAATGCTCATCTGGTATGTACATCTCATTTTTGCAAAAATGCTTCAATTCAATTCCAGAAAAACAACTGTCTAGGATAACTGCATCTTTCTGGCTGCTAACTCACGGGTAGCATCCAGGCGCATCGCATTCATCGAAAGTTCTACATCTCCATTATCATGGGCTTTCAATCCCTGACGCGCCCGTTTCCAAGATAATTCATCATGTGACAGGCTACTAAGTTTCCATGAAGAAACAGTACCATAACGTTCTAATACCTCGGATAATAGTTTTTTTGTCTCTGAAGACACGTCCTCACGAACATCAGCATATGGCTGTGGTGTCATAAACTGACTACGAACACTTTTCAACACTGGTCCATATTTCCATCCATAAAAACTTTCCTCAAATAAAGGTTCTTTATCATACATGAGGGATTCTCTCTGAGCAAAATACATCAGCTTATGCATCTTCATCTCATCCATCGGGCACCGGAAACGATCCTGATACATGTTGTATAACACTTTTGCAACTACTTTACTATTTTCCATTCTGCTCCCTCCTTCTTTTTCTATAAGTTTACTTATTATACTATACAGTATTTTTAGATTCAATACCTGTTTCTTAATATTATAGTATCATTTTTTCACCCGAAAAGGAAGCAGCATTGCATTTTCCAGAACACTATTCAGGATATTTTCCCCGAAAAACAGGTGACAAGGTTCGTTTGTGGCTGCATTGTTGTTACGAGCAGGCTCAGGCGTTTGGCCTGTGAAGCTGTACTTTGAAGATTCACCGATACACCACTTCAAATTCTTCCAAGACGCAATCTCCCTTTTCATCGAAATCCAGACCAGCGGCCTCGTAGTCTGGAGTAAAAGCCCTCCGATGCACTTCACGCCATTTGTTCAAGCTACGGTTATCTTCTCCCTCTTTGAAAGCATGGTCTGCACTGACTTGATTGAACGGAACAACAGATACTTTTGTATCACGGATAATACACGCTGCCTCCTCATTGTCAAAAAGAATCACACTGTATGTCCCGACTTCTGGTAAGTTTTCACCACCTAGTTCATAGGCGAGTTTTGTGCTCGCAGTTGCAGTCTTTATTCCGGCGAGTACAAGATTTGCAAGTTTGTCAGCAACCGCACCGCCACCGCAAAACTTCCATATATCGTGACGTGCATTGCGATTCGTATTCGTTTTGCAGCAATATGCTTCCCACATCATTTCTCCAGTCATTTAGATTTCCTCCTCTGTGCCTCCACAAACCTAGCGGTTTTGCAGAACCTCACAGAAATGCTTGTAATTAACCATCTTAGCGTAAACTGTAAGGATTTTTGTTCCATCCAGATGATAAAGATGGATTGTACTGCCGTATTTGCCCTCGATTTTCTGGATCTCATACCATTTGAATACTCTTGTTTCATGAAATGGCCGTTCTATGTACAGAAGCTCAGAATTAAAATATACACACATCTTCGCCATCATATTTCCTGAAAATATCGTGACTGCCAGAATTCCTACTGCCATCACCACACACAGTCCCCACATCATTCTCGCTTCTTTAGGAGCTCCAGCCCTGATGTATAGGACACTGATTACCATGACACCAAGAAAAACAAAGATTCCCATTGCATATACCAGATATCTCTGTTCCGGTGGATCACACAAGATGTCCATTCCATCCGGAATCTTCTCTTTCTGTCTCCGGTTTCTACCTGTGAGCAGGTAAATGATCCCGGCAATGATGAGAAGCATTAATTTCATTAGGAATTTGTTCATGTTCAAATCCTTTCGACAATCATTTTTTTCAAAACTTCCGCAGAATTTTTGAGTGCTTTTAATTCTGCTTCATCTAACTCAATCGGCACCACCGCTTCAATCCCCTTCGCATCTACAACTGACGGAATGCTCAGCACCACATCAGTGATTCCATACTCTCCTGTCATCAGACTTGATACTGGAAGGATTGACCGTTCGTCCCGCACGATCGCAGCGCAAATTCTGCATACGGCCATGGCGATTCCGTAGTAGGTGGCGTGTTTTTTGGAAATGATCTCATAGGCGCTATTTTTCACGCTATTAAATATCTTTTCCATGGACGTATCATGATCGTAGTATCCGCGCAGCTCGCAGAAATCGTGGATTGGAAGTCCGCCTACTCTGGCGTCGCTCCACGCTGCAAGTTCACTGTCGCCATGTTCTCCTATGATATAGGCATGAACGCTTCTACTGTCCACCCACAAATGTTCTCCCAGTTCATACCGGAATCTGGCCGTATCTAATACGGTTCCGGAACCAATAACCCGGTTGGCCGGATAGCCGGACTCCTTCAGAGCCACGTAAGTAAGAATATCGACTGGATTGGAAACGATCAGCAAAATTCCATGGAACTCACGCTGTTTGATCTCTCCGATGATGGATTTCATAATTGCGCTGTTCTTCTTGATCAGATCCAACCTCGTTTCACCAGGCTTCTGGTTCGCACCTGCCGTGATCACGATCACTGCGGCATCGGTGATGTCATCGTAGGTTCCTGCATATATCTTGATGGGGTTTGCGAATACCATGCCATGGCTGATGTCCAGCGCTTCTCCTTCCGCACGGCTGCGATCCGCATCGATTAAGACCATTTCTGAAAAAAGGTTGCTCTGCATTAAGGCAAAGGCTGATGATGCTCCGACAAAGCCACAGCCGATGATGACTACTTTTCTGCTATTTATCATATGGGGTATCCTCCTTGGTTGGGGTTTATTGTGTTATTTGGTATTTAATGGTTGGTATGGTTGAATTATAATAGATTTTATTTTGATTGTCAATATTAGTAACTATTACTGATATTTGCCCTATCACTTCTTTTACTCTTCCATTCTCGTCAAAATATTCTTCCTTAGTACCAGAAAAACATTTCACTAACTGCCTCAAAATCTCCGGCTCATCTTCAAATACATACATCCATACAGAAATAAAACCATAACCGCGCACCAGATCAAGAATGGCCTGCTTCATCTCTATCTCCGCATCTTCAGAAATCAGAGTCATCTTAATCCATGAATCTAATTTCATTTTCGCTAGATTATAGACCTCATTTCTCTTCCGCATGCGTTTATCATCTCGATTATCTTTTAGTGTCGGATCTAATTTAACTAATTCATACAGATTTTTCACCTTTTGCAGATATACTCCTGTCTGGTCTATCTGTTTTAATTTTTCCTTTATTTACTGGACGCATCTTTCACTTTCCACTTCTCTTCGATATATTCCTGTCGAATTAAGGCCAGGTATGCTGGATTATCACTGTATTCTGCTTCTAAACGATGGAGCGGTTCTCCCAATCGTTCAATATCTTCCTGTATCTTTCCCTGCTTAATTGTACTGTAATACTGCTCTGCAGCCTCATACATTTTCCGTTTTTTCTCACTGTACTGAGGCATCTCTACACCCATCACATCTTCTGCAATATCCTCGATTCCCTCTCCAGAGTAATCGCTTTCCAACGGATGGTCTAATGTAATGAGTTCTCCTTCCTCCAGCAACTGAATGATAAATGGAGAATGGGTTGCGCAAATAAACTGGATCTTAGGAAATAACTTTTTCAGAATTCCGACAATCCTATCATACAAAAAAGGAAGCTGCCTTTCCCCCACAGAAAGCAGCTTCCACGTCACGATTATCACCGTCACATTATATGTTGTAAGATTCTGGCATCCCCATGCCAAAAGATTACATGTAAGGCACCCCTTTGTGCTTCTCACAATATTAATAGTACCATTAATTTTCCCACCTGTCAACCATTGTCACTGTCATTTTGCACAATTCCATTTCTTTTCAAAGTCGATTTATGTATTTTTACGTCAATTTTACCTGCTATTTTTCCATACATAAACCTGCTATTTTCTGTAAATACTCCTTCTATGACATCTATAAATGCTACGATTGCGTACATTCCAGTCAAAAGGAGGCACTATGCAGTTTTCTTCCGTATTATCTGATAATATTTCTCATTTACATTCCTTGTTGGATGTGGGGACAAATTTTGATGTGGTCTACCGCACAGCCAGGGTCGGAGGAAGGGATGCCTGCCTGTATTTTGTGGACGGCTTCACCAAAGACGAGGTTTTGCTAAAGATCCTTCAAGCCTGGTCTTCCATCAAACCGGAGGCCATGCCGTCGGATGTTCACGAATTTTCCAAACAGTACGTGCCTTATGGCGAAGTAGACCTGCCGGACACGGAGGATTCTGTCATCACCCTGCTGTTGAGCGGGATCACCTGTGTCTTCATTGATGGGTATGACCGCTGTCTGGCCATCGACTGCCGCACCTATCCGGCCAGAGGTGTATCAGAACCAGAAAAAGACAAGGTCATGCGGGGTTCCAGAGATGGCTTCGTAGAGACCCTGATCTTCAATACCGCACTGATCCGCCGGAGGATCCGTGATCCAAAACTGACCATGGAAATCATGACCATGGGGGAAAGTTCCCATACAGACATCGCCATCTGCTACATGAAAGGACGGGTAGATGAGCAGATGTTAACGCAGATCAAGAAACGGATGAACAGCATCCATGTGGACGCCCTGACCATGAATCAGGAAAGTCTGGCGGAATGTCTCTATCCCCACAAGTGGTACAATCCATTCCCGAAATTCAAGTTTTCTGAGCGGCCTGATACCGCCGCGGCATCCATTCTGGAGGGAAATATCATCATTCTGGTGGACAATTCTCCTGCTGCCATGATTCTGCCTTCTTCTGTGTTTGATATCATTGAAGAAGCAGACGATTATTATTTTCCTCCGGTGACAGGAACTTATCTTCGGCTGTCCCGCATGGTAATCTCCATCCTGACGCTGCTTTTGACGCCTACCTGGCTGATGCTGATGCAGAATCCCCACCTTCTGCCGCCCTGGCTGGAATTTCTGAAACTGTCAGAGGCTCCTCATGTCCCTCTGGTATTCCAGCTTTTTATCCTGGAATTCGCCATTGACGGTCTGCGGCTGGCGGCCATCAACACCCCAAGTATGCTGACTACCCCTTTGAGCGTCATTGCCGGTATCGTTCTGGGCGAATACTCGGTAAAATCCGGCTGGTTCAACTCAGAAACCATGTTATACATGGCCTTCGTCACCGTGGCTAACTACTCCCAGGCCAGTTTTGAGCTGGGCTACGCCCTGAAATTCATGCGACTGCTTCTTCTGCTTCTGACCGCCATTTTTAATATCTGGGGTTACATTGCCGGAATCATCTTCTCTGCCTGCGCCATTGTGTTCAATAAGACCATCGCCGGAAAAAGCTATATCTATCCGCTGATCCCGTTCCACTGGTCAGAATTAAAAAAACGGTTCTTCCGCGGGCGTCTGCCCCATACCCGGAAGTAACCGTTTATGACCTGCTGAGAGCTCTTCTTTCTCACCTGCCGCCGGACAGCCATCTCCACACCTTGGGAGTGATCCGGCGCAGGATCCAGGCTGCCACATAACAAATCCCCATAGCCATCACCGGCATCAGCACATAGAGAGCTGCTGCCACCCACTGATTTCCATAAAAAATCATAGCTGCCACTTTATTCAAGAAACGCACCGGAATAAAATGCAAGGCATAGACGAAAAATGTCTGCCTCATCCACGGTCTTTCTATTGGAAGACAGTTTTCATTGACCAAAAGCCATAAGCCGGACACTGCCATGGAATATTCCACGACGATCCCAGGAATAAAAGCTCTGGTATGATAGGGAACACCGGCGCGGATACCGGCCCATACAAGGATCACACCAATGAGACACCGACGTTTCGTCCACGCGCCCTCGATGCAGGTTCTGCCGTGAAGGGCACCAAAAGCTCCCAGTCCATAATAAAACAGGGCATCCAGATTCAAGGAGGAAGCTGCACCAAGCCTCGGAAATGACAAATGAAAAAAGATACCTGCCATCACCAGGAATAGAAATCCCACACCGCCCCGTACACTTCTCATGCACTGGAAGATCACCGGAGCCAGCGCCACCAGCAGGATCAGCTGGTACATAAACCAGAAGACCGGATTATAATCATAGAAAAACAGCGCTTCCAGCATTTCCTTTAAAGAAAACTGAAGGTCTGGCCGGTTAACGATATCCGCTACTGCCGGAATCCGGCTTCCAGCCAGATATCCCACATAGTAAAGCAGGTTCCAGCACAGATATGGGATCAGAAGTGTCTGCACCCGCCGTTTCCATTTTTCTGTTAACTGGTCAAAGGTAAAAAAACGGAAGAAAAGATAGCCCGAAATCATGAAAAAGCAGGGGATACTGACTCCCATCACTGCCGGAAAATGGACGTACTCCAGGCGTGACAGCCAGTGGTTCTTCCCGGCTTTGCCTAAAAATAACTCAGCATTTCCAGCGTGGCTCCAGATCACCATGGCACAGCATAGAAACTGGAACCACCCTACTTTATTTCGGAACTTCTTTTCTTCCATTCAATTCTTCCTTAACTATTATTTCTCATAATGCTCCAGTGCACAGATCTGCTGGACAGTTACTTTTTCTGTCATTACAGACGGTTCAGTCCGTGAGCTTTCGCGTCCTCTGCCACTGCATCAGCCACTGCCTGTACAACCTCTGGATCAAATGCCTGCGGCAGGATGTACTGGGCAGTTAACTGCTCTGGTTTTACCACGCTTGCGATGGCTTTTGCTGCTGCCATCTTCATGGACTCTGTAATGTCTGTCGCCATAACAGCCAGCGCACCCTTGAAAATACCCGGGAAAGCCAGTACATTATTGATCTGGTTCGGGAAATCGGAACGTCCGGTTCCTACCACTGCTGCACCTGCTGCCAGAGCCTCATCCGGCATGATCTCCGGAGTCGGATTTGCCATTGGGAACACGATCGCACCCTGATTCATGGAACGAACCATATCCTGGGATACCAGGTTCGGTCTGGAAACGCCGATAAATACATCTGCGCCCTTCATCACATCTGCCAGAGTACCCTGTTTCTTATCTTTATTGGTAACCTTCGCCATCTCTGCCTGTGCCGGATTTAACCAGTCAGCTCCCTCATAGATCGCGCCTTTGATATCGCACAGGATCACATTGCCAAAGCCTAACTGGATCAGCATCTTGGCGATAGAAATACCTGCCGCGCCTGCGCCATTGATCACAATTTCCAGGGTTCCCATCTCTTTGCCGACTACCTTGATGGCATTTAATAATGCAGCAGAAACAACGATCGCAGTTCCGTGCTGGTCATCATGAAATACCGGAATATCACAGCGTTTCTTTAACTCTGCCTCAATCTCAAAGCATCTCGGAGCGGAGATATCCTCCAGGTTGATGCCGCCAAAGCTCTTGGAGATCAATGCGATGGTATCGATGATCACCTTCGGATCTTTGGAATCAATACAGATCGGGAATGCGTCAACGCCTGCAAACTCTTTAAACAGAGCACATTTGCCTTCCATAACCGGCATTGCTGCTTCTGGACCGATATCTCCAAGACCTAACACTGCAGTTCCATCCGTAATCACTGCCACCAGATTCTGCCGTCTGGTCAATTCATAAACTTTCATTGGATCTTTTGCGATCTCCAGACATGGCTCTGCAACACCTGGGGTATATGCCAGAGACAGCTGTTCCCGGTTCTTGATCGGGGTTCTGGAAATGACCTCGATCTTACCCTTCCACTCATAATGTTTTGCCAGTGCTTCTTCTTTTAATGTCATGCTTATATCCTCCTGATTTTCTATCTTTATACTACATCTTCAAGTCGAACGTCCGTGAGACTTGGCGCGTGATTCTGGTCAGCGAAGCTGACATATTCCTATCAGAATCACTGCGCATCCTAGCGGAGCGTTTATCTCAGTCGGAGACCCACCTCCCACTGAGACAAATTTGCTATTACTCATCACCTAAAGAGGTGGGAGTCTTCTCGACTGAGATAAATCTTCTGCAGATACTCCACATCCTTATGATACCGCTCCGGAGTGGAATTCTCCAGAAGCATTGCGATGTATGGCTTGTCTTTCTTCAGATTCCGCATCAGCGTTTCATAATGAAGCAGTCCATCGCCTACATACGCAAACTCCGGCTGACCGTCCTTCATCACAAAATCCTTCACATGGATGGCGCTGATCCGGTCTCCGTAAAGGCGGAAAGCCTTATTGATCACTTCGTCCTGATCCAGATAGTTATCCGCACTGATCAGGTTCACCGGGTCTAAGATGGCTTCTACATTTGGTGAGTCGATATCTTCTAAGAACCGTCTCATAATCTCCGGACAATACAGGGTGTGGTCATGAACCGCCTCGATTCCCACAGTCACGCCTAATTTTTCCGCTGCAGAAACAATTTCCCGCATACTCTTTAACAACAGCTGATAGCAGCCTTCCGTATAAGTATAAGGAACTACTTTGAAATCCGCGTCATAACGGCCCGTTTCCGTCCCCACCATATCAGCTCCGATCACCTTGGCGTATTTCAGATGCTCAATAAACTTCTGGACCGCTTTCTGGCGCTCTTTCTCATCTGGATTCACCGGATTGATGTAACAGCCCAAAACTGCCACGTGGATGTTTCTCTCATCCAGTTTCTTCTTGATCATTCTGGCAAAACCCGGGGAATAATGTCCATGATCAAAGCTGTAACCGGCAATGGACTTGCCCATGGCCAGCTGGATCTGGTCTACATGATTCGCTGCCACCGTGTCAAATAACGTATCAATATCTGTTTTCGGACAGATATCATGGCATCTCATACCATAATTCATACTTTTTCTCCTTTCAAGTCGAACGTCCGTGAGACTTGGCGCATGATTCCCACGGAGCGTTATTTTCGTATAATAGATAATTCCAACGAAATTTCCTGTTATACGGAAAAAGATGGTACTCTGACATAAACTATCGTCATTATACCATCTTTTTTTATCTTGTGAAACTATTTATTCTTTCACATAAGCCTTTTTTATTCTTTCTAAAGCATAAATCAGTTCCCGCTTCGGCATACCGATCTGAAGCCGCAGAAAACCTCTTCCTTCTTCTCCGTACTTGCTTCCCAGATCCGGCTCTACACCTGCTTTCTGGAACCAGGCATAGACTTCTTCTTCGGTTCCCATTTCCCGGAAATCCGCCCACAGTAAAGTGCCTGCGCGGTGGCGGCAGAAATGGACCTTGGGAAAATTCTCCGCAAAGAAATCTCGGACAATCTTCTCATTTTCCCCGGAAAATTCCATCAGAGCCTCGATCCACTCTTTGCCCTCCTTGGTGTATCCCCCCAGAAGAGCCGCTCTCATAAACGGGCTTAAGCTTCCGTAGTGATCGCTGTTGCGCTGGGTGATATAGGCGCCACGGATGGCGTCATCCGGGATAATGATGTTGGCATGACTGGTACCGGTAAAGTTGAAAGACTTTCCAAGGCTGGTGCAGACAATGCAGTTGTGCTCCGCATCAGAAAGAGCTCCATAAGGAACCATCAGCCCCTCTTCCCACACATGCTCGGCGTAGATCTCATCCACGACCACCAGCACGTGGTATTTGGCTGCCAGACGGGCCACCCGCTCTAAATCCTTCTTCTCCCACACATCCATAGTTGGGTTGTGTGGGTTACATAACAGCATCAGCTTATTTTCCGGTCTGCTCATTTTCTCTTCCAGATCCACAAAATCCATTTCCCAGTGATCGCCCTTGTATACCAATGGGTTATTCACCAGATTACGTCCGCAGCGGTCAATGGCTCTGGCATATAATAAATACACCGGCGGCTGGATGATGATACCATCTCCCGGATCGGTAAATGCACGGATAGAAGTGCACATGGCCTGTAAAATACCATAGGATGGCACGATCCAGTCTTTGCGTACATTCCATTCCCGCACTGTTTTCATCCAGTTTACGGTTGCGTCTATATATTTTTTCTCATCTGACGGAGTCCAGCCAAACAGCCCCGCCTCTGATAAGCCTTTTAATGCCCGGATCACAGACGGAGCAGTCTTTACATGAAGCTGCGCCCCTGCCATCATGGTGTGTTCCATGGAAAAATCCGTTCCGAACCCATAATCAATGGAATCCGCAATGGTCTCAAAATCAAACTTATTCATACTTCATTTCCTTCCATTTTCTGCCATTGTGCAGCTTGTAAAATCTGTCCCTGGTTCACATGGGTATGTACGCCGTGGTCCACAGCAATCTCCCCGCCGACCAGCACATAATCCAGTCCCTGTGGAGCATGTCTCGGATCCGCCAGATTCTCTTTCGGGTCAAAATGTTCCAGATCAATCACCAGTAGATCTGCAGCCAGACCTTCCTTTACCAGTCCCCGGTCACAAAGTCCCAGCTCTTTCGCCGCATTGCCGGTCAGTTTCCGGACAGTCACTTCCACCGGAACCTGTTTTTCCCGCTCTGTCTGGAAAAATACGGTCATTCCCTCGTAAGTTGCCGGAGAACCGCACTCCAGCGGCATATCCTCCTCTGAAAGAGCTGCATCGTAACGAAAGGTCCAGGTATCCAGCCCGATGGCAGCTTCCTCTTTTGCCACAAAAGCATCCCGGTCTGGTGTGGAAACCGGCCTTCTTCCTAATGGAATCACTGCCACATAAGGGTCCTTTTCCAGAAGATCCAGCAAAAAAGTCAGACTGTCCTTTCCAGCAGCCGCCTCCCGGATGGTCTTTCCAACCACAGTTTCATCACTGCATCTGGTAATTACCTTCGCCGTATCCCAGTTTGGATCATTTTTCGGATTAAACCGGGTGAAAATTCCTCTGGATGCGTGGTTGCCGGAACGGATCTCTTTCTCGATATTCTGGCGGTAAGTACCAATCGCCAGTTTTCTGGAAAATTCCTGACAGCCGCCACACTGCTCCACATAAGGCTGGAACATACCGGCGGCCATTGGATAATGGAATGGGCCAAAGGCATATTTAGGGATCACATCCCAGGTCACACGGACTCCTTCTTTTCTGGCCTCTTCCAGCACTTCCAGCGTGCGCTCCACTGCCATGGCTGTCAGGTTATCGTCTTCTGGCTCCATATGATATCCGTTCTGGATATGGCTCACATGGATTCTGGCTCCACTCTTTTTGCCCAGCTCTATAAATTCCTTCAGACCATCCAGGAAATTCTGGGAATGACCGTAATAGGCATGATCTCTGCTTCTGGTGTGGGCTGTCACGATGCCATCCCGCTCTGCCACCACTTTCATCAGACGCAGAAGTTCCTCTTCCCCGGCAAACATTCCCGGCTCATAGTCCAGGCCAAGGCTAAGGCCGATGGCTCCGTGATCCATGGCATCATTTAAAGAGGCTTCCATGGCCTGAAGCTCTTCTTTGGTGGCATCCCGCATATAATCCAGTCCCATAGCCTGAAGCCGCATCTGGGCATGACCTGCCACCAATACCAGATTGGCTCCCATGCCGCGTTTTCTCATATGGTCAGTAAATTCTCCATAGGTAGACCAGTCCAATGTTTCTCCATAAGCTTCTTCAAATGGTTTCCTCAGGCAGTCTGTTGGAACTACGTAAGCGTCATAGGGATTGATGCCTCCGATGGGCTCCGGGATCACTCTGGAAAATGCCCGTTTCTCTGGGAACATATACAGCCAGTATTTGTCCACCGGTGCCACCCCCAGTCCGCAGTGTCCGGCAAACTCTGTGGTAATCCCCTGTCCCAGAGTAGATTCCATCTCCGGATACATGGCAACGGAGCAGTCCGAATGGGAATGCATATTGATAAATCCTGGTGTCACGAGCTTTCCTCTTGCATCCAGCACCTGTACAGCTGCCGCTGCAAAATCCGACGGATCTGTTTTGTTTTTTTCGTTTTTCGCAATTTTTACGATTTTCGTGATCTTTCCATCTTTTACAAAAACATCTGCTTCATATCCGGCATTTCCGGTCCCATCGATCACCATACCGCCTTTGATCAGAAGTTCTGCCATTTATACCAAGCCTCCAATTCTGGTTGTCTTGATTCCATGCTTCTCCCACTCATCCATGATCCGGTTCATACCGACAGAATCGCTGGCCATATGTCCGGTTACGATCACGTTGCAACGTTTGTCTTCCTGTAATGCCTTAACGATGTTGCCTTCCATGTGCATGCAGACGAAGGTTCCGATTCCTGCGTCAATATAAGCCTTTACCTCATCCAGCTCCGCAGACAGGCCGCCCGAAAACTCTACCAGGACTTTTCCAGAATAGCTTTCCGGAGAACCAACCCAGATAGCTGGTTTCTGACCCTCTGGAGCCTCTTTAAACTCACGGATGGTCAAGATCCGGTCCATCAGATCCTGAACCGTCGGATTTTCCTTTTCTGCCATTACCTCAGCCACCTTTGCTTCCACTGCTCTCTCACCTAATAGATCCGCAGGTGTGTGGATTCCTAAAAATGGCATGTTTAACAATCTTGCCACCGATGGCGCTCCGTCAAAGTTATTGGCATGGAACATGATCTCCGTGGAACGTTTCCGATGCTCCACCAGCTTCTGTGCCACATTGACCGGGACCCCGTTTTTCACCATTTTCTTATAATGGTCTTCTGCTACTAAATAACCTAATTTTCCCATGGCCGGGGTCAGGTTATGATGACGGAATACGCAGTCATATCCCAGCTGGCGTGCCAGGGCAAGCTCTGCGGTTCCCATATCGATCCCTGCCAGTACATTCGTAATATCCTCTCCCTCAACGGAAATAGAAGTGTCAGACGGCATTTCCGTCAGTCCAGCCAGATCCAGGGCGATCTGCATCATTTCTTTGGTATTCATACAGGTACCTTCTTTCTACTATCATTTTAACATCCAGGCTTTGGCTTTTTTCCCTGATGTCATAGATTCCAGCAGGCTGCCATATGACCGCCGCCTACATCTCGTAATTTCGGTGTTTCCTCATGGCACTGGGTAGTCGCCTTCCGGCAGCGGGCACAGAAGCGGCAGCCCGGCTTCGGATTGATGGGGCTTGGCACCTCGCCATCCATAGGAATCCGGTTATGGGCTTTCTCATAGTCCGGATCAGCCACAGGGACTGCCGATAAAAGTCCCCTGGTATATGGGTGGACCGGATGCTCGTACACATCTCTGGTACTTCCATACTCCACCATGGTTCCCAGATACATCACCGCCGTCTGATCCGCAATATGGCGCACCATAGACAGATCATGAGCGATAAACAAATAAGTCAGATCCATTTCTTCCTGGAACTTCATCAGCATATTGACTACCTGGGCCTGAATGGACACATCCAGTGCGGAGATCGGCTCATCACAGACGATAAATTCCGGATTTAACGCCAGAGCTCTTGCAATTCCCACCCTCTGGCGCTGGCCGCCGGAGAACTCATGTGGGAAACGGTTCGCATGGTCTTTATTTAAACCTACCATCTCCAGAAGCTCATAAACCCGCTCCATCCGCTCTGTTTCGCTATGGTACATTTTGTGGATCTTCATTCCCTCTTCTACGATCTCTCCAACCGTAAAAAATGGATTCAGGGACGCATATGGATCCTGGAACACCATCTGCATTCTCCTGGTCAGCTCCTTGGCCTCCTTTTTGCTGACCCGGCTGATATCCTTGCCGTCAAAAAGGATTTTCCCTGCGTCCGGCTCATAGATACGCAGCAGGGTTCTTCCCACCGTAGTCTTTCCACAGCCGGACTCTCCAACCAGTCCTAAGGTCTGGCCTTTCTTGATCTGGAAGGAAATGTCATCGACCGCCTTTAAGGTCTGGCCTTTTCCCACCTGGAAATATTTTTTCAGTCCTTCCACTTCCAGAAGCGTCCTCTCACTCATGTTCTTTTCCTCCTCTTGGCAGTGTCGGGACTCCGTCCGGCGGTGTCACTTCTTTCGCCCGTTTATCCATCAGCCAGCACCGGGAAATGTGCCCGTCGGAGCAGGTATATTCCGGAGGATCTGCCTTCAGGCAGGCTCCCATGGCATATGGACATCTGGCCGCAAAGGCACAGCCCTTCGGCGGTGCATACAGATCTGGCGGAGTGCCAGGAATGGCGTACAACTCGCTCTTTACTTCCTGGATCAGATTCGGCATCGCCCCCAAAAGTCCCCAGGTATATGGATGACATGGGTTATAGAAAATCTGTCTGGCATCGCCGTATTCCACCACTTTTCCTGCATACATGACCGCGATCCGGTCTGCCATCTTTGCCACTACCCCCAGATCGTGGGTGATCAGCAAAATGGAAGTTCCCATTTCTTTTTTCAAGTTGTTCATCAGATCCAGGATCTGCGCCTGCATGGTCACATCCAGGGCTGTCGTCGGCTCATCGGCAAATAAGATCTTCGGATTGCAGGCCATGGCCATGGCGATCATCACACGCTGACGCTGACCGCCGGACATGGTGTGGGGATACCGTTTAAATACCTTTTCCGGTTCTGGCAGACCTACTTTTCCAAGGAGGCTGATGGCGTGCTCCCTGGCCTCTTCCCGGCTGATCTTCTGATGGACCAGGATTGCTTCCACCATCTGCCTGCCTACCCGCATAGTCGGGTTTAAACTGGTCATGGAATCCTGAAAAATCATGGAAAATTCTTTTCCACGATAGTTTTCCATCTGTTTATCCGTCAAAGTGGTTAAATCTTTTCCTTCATAATAAATATGGCCTTCTTTGATCCTGGCCGGAGGCATCGGCAGCAGTCCCATCACTGTCTGGATGGACACTGATTTTCCACAACCAGACTCACCTACAATCGCAAGTGTCTCCCCTTTGTCGATATAGAAGCTGACGCCGCGGACTGCCTGCACTTCTCCTGCATATGTGTCAAAGGACACCCGCAAATTCTGTACATCTAACAAGTGTTCACTCATATGTTCTTCTTCCTTTCTCCCGCGGTATGATCAGTTCCGTAAATGTGGGTCCAGCGCATCCCGTAAGCAGTTGCCAAACAGATAGAAGGCTAAAATCGTTACGCTGATGAAAACGCCCGGGATAAACAGCTGATACGGATACAGACGGTAGAAGGAAGCTCCCATCTGGCATAACTGTCCCCAGGAAGTCATCGGAGATTTAATTCCCAGTCCGATAAAGGAAAGGTATGCCTCCAAAAAAATCGCTCCCGGGATCGCAGAAGAAATGCTGACTACCTGCTGTCCTAAAATATTCGGTAAAATATGGCGGAAAATGATCCGCAGGGAAGATGCGCCCTGGGTCTTTGCCGCCAGAACGAACTCCCGGTTCTTAAACTGAAGCATACGTCCACGGACTACCCGTCCAGAATCCATCCAGCCGGTGATGGCGATGGCTAAGACGATGGCAACCGGACCGGACCCCAGCCACAGCATGATCAGCGTCACATAAACCAGGGATGGGATGCAGACACCGATATCGATGATACGCATGATCAGCATATCCACCCAGCCTCCGAAATATCCGGAGATACCCCCCAGGAAAATACCGATGATCTGGGGAACGATGGCGCCGCCGATACCGATCAGAAGAGAGGTCCTTGCACCGACCCAGACTCTGGCCCACTGATCTCGTCCCAGCGAATCTGTGCCAAACCAATGTTCTCTGCATGGTCCTAAATTCGTTGCCAGAAGATCGGTTGTTTCATATTTATAAGGACAGAGGATTGGCGCAAAAACCGCCATCAGAGCGATGATCGTAATCACAGCCAGACTGACCATGGCTACCCTGTCGCTGCAGATCCGGCGCCATACATCACTCCAGTAGCTGACGCTTGGCCGCACCATCACATCTCCCTTATTTTCCCCTTGGGGAAGGGTGATAAAATCGGAATCATTGAACAGTTCCATTTCTGAATTTGCCATGATACTCACCTCACTTTGTAACCCGGATACGGGGATCAATCAGGCCATAGATCAAGTCAATGATAAAATTGGCCCCAACAACAAAAGTTCCAAAAAATACGGTCAGTCCCAGGGTCATGGTGTAATCCAGACTCTGTACGGAGCTGACAAAATAAGCGCCGATTCCGGGAATAGCGAAAATCTGTTCTACCACGAACGACCCCATCAGGATGGACACGATCTCCATACCTAAAGACGGGATCATAGGAATGATCGCATTACGGATCTGGTGATTTAACACAATACGGAAAGAGGAAAGTCCTTTGGCCTTTGCAGTCTTTACATAATCTTCTGAAATCACTTCCAGCATCAAAGTTCTCATCATCCTGGTCTTTCCGGCGATAGAACCGATGGCCAGAGTCAGTGTCGGAAGAATGGTATAAGCAAAACTCTTCCACTGGGCAACCGGAAACCAGCCAAGGCGGATCGCAAACACATACTGTAACAAAGACGCCAGAATAAATACCGGGATAGAAACACCCAATACGGAGAAGCCAACTAAGGTATAATCAATGGCTTTTCCTCGTTTTCTGGCTGCAATAATACCAAACAGGATTCCCACAGGGAAACTGATGGCATAGGACTGAAGTCCTAACTGGGCAGATACCGGAAATGTCTGGGCGATCACGCCATTGACGGATTTTCCTACATATTTTAAGGAATATCCGAAATCACCATGAAGAAGATTTTTCATAAAAGTCACATACTGCTCCATCAGTGGACGGTCCAGACCATAATAACTCATCATTTTGCTTAACATTTCCGGACTCATCATCTGCTGGGTGGTAAATGGATTGCCTGGCAGCGCACGAAGCAAAAAGAAACTGCTGGTAGCGATCAGCCAGATGGTCACAATGGAAATGACCAGTCTCTTCAAAATGTACTGTTTCAACGTTTTCCTCCTCCATCTATTCTGCAGGTCTATGCACCTGCTGCACGAACCATAACGGCAAAAGCACCGGAACAGTTACGAAAAGGGCGGTTATTCGCCGCCCGTTTCCTTTGCGTAGCTGATTTTTACTTTCTTACGACCAGATGGTTGAACTGATAGCCGCTGTTGATGGCGGTCATCTGGAAGCCCTCTACATAAGACTGTACGGCGCTGGTGTTGCTGTTCTCAAAGATCGGTACAATGCCTGCATCGTCCAGGAAGATCTGCTCTGCCTGGGAGGTCAATTCTGCCTGTTTTACAGGATCGATCTCCAGAACTGCCTGCTCTACCAGCTTATCATACTCCGGATCACTCCAAATACCATAGTTACACTCGCCGCCGGTCATCATGGACTCCATCACATCGGTTGGAAGTACATCTGTCTCCCATGTGATGCAGAAGATATCATAGCTTAAATCATAGAAGCTTCCGATCGCAGTACCGATCACATACTGGTTTAACTGGATATTGGTCAGACCTAAGTTCTGTTTCCACTGGTCAATGATAGTCTCCAACAGAAGCTTCTGCTCAGATGCATCCCAGGTTACCAGACTTAACTGTGGAAGCTCGGAAACATCGCTGTAGCCTAATTCTTCCATGGCTTTTGCCAGATATGCCTTTGCCTGCTCTACATCACCGTCTAACGGTACGGAATTCACTGGATACTCATCAACAAATTTGCCGCCGTTTGGTCCAACGAAATTAGAATCAACCTGGCGGTTGGATGGTTTGTGCATCCGGTTTACTGCTGCTACGGTTGCGTTCCGGTTGAAGCCATAGCTTAATGCCTGACGGAAGTTTCCATTGCTAAGCAGTTTAGAGGTCTCCTCGCTGGTACCCTTCTGGTTGAACCACAGCCACATAAAACCGCCGCCGGTATAGCTGTACAGGTAATCAGACAGGTGATCAAAATACTGGCTGGAAACCTGCTCGATGGCGTCGATCTCACCATTTTCAAACATGGCTACTTTGGTATTGGCGTCATCAACCTCTACGAAATGCAGATTCTCCGTTGGGAAAGAGTCCTTGGCATCCCAGTACAGATCATTTTTCTTTAATTCCATGCTGCTGTCCAGTACCCAGTCTGTGATGGTGTATGGGCCAGAGTAAAGCATGGTATCTACGGAAGAACCTAATTTATCGCTGCCGACCTTCTCAACGAAGTCCTGGCGCAGTGGATATAAGCCTTTTACTGCGATGGTCTTATCAAAGGTATTTAACGGATGATCCATGGTAATCTCCAAGGTCTTATCATCCAGAGCCTTCACGCCAACCTCAGACCAGTCCGTTACTTCTCCATTGTTGAACTGTTTTGCGTTCTTGATGGCATACCAGCTGTTGGCTGCCGGGCTTCCCATATCAGGAGCCAGTAAGCAGTATGCTGCATACTCGAAATCCTTCGCTGTCAGATCAACACCGTCGGACCATTTTAAACCGTCACGTAAATGGAAGGTGTAAACCGTGCAGTCATCATTCACATCATACGTTTCTGCTGCATCACACTGAACTTCATCCCCATAGTAACGCACCAACTGGATCTGGGTCAGATAAAAGACGTTCACATCGTTGGAAGACTGGCTCATGATCGGGTTTAACGTAACAATCCCGTTATATGCCATCGTGAAATCCTGACTTACTTCTCCCTCAGATGCAGTCTCTCCTGCTGCCGTTGTCTCTCCTGCTGCTCCCGTTGTTGTCTCTGCTGCTTTGGTGGTCTCTGTGCCGCTGTTCTGATAAGTCCCGCATGCAGTCAGAGAAGCTGTCATGGCTCCGGCTAATGCCAGTGCAAGTGCTCTTTTTTTCATATTCTTTTCTCCTCTTTGATTTTATGTCTTATTCTCTGCAAAGGAAACGGCCGCATGCTACATCCTCTACTGCCAATCCCAATGCATCAAACAGGGTAATCTCTGTGTCATTTTCTCTTCCAGGTACTTGTCCGGCTAAAATCCCGCCGATGGAACCTGTGATATGTTCTTCCCCGAAAAGTCCCTCATTCTTCGGGATCAGGTACTCTCCACATTCCTTCTTCATGGCCTCCACCTGATCGGCGTAAAGCTTCGCTTTTGCCATCAGACTGCTTTCGATCTCCCTGGTGTTCGGTGTAAAAGCGCCCACCGCATTGATATGGGCTCCCGGGGTGATCCACTCTGCTTTCAGATATGGCTCCTTACTTGGCGTTACGGTACAGATGATCTCGGCTCCTTTTACAGCCTCTTCCACACTGTCACACACCATCACTGGAATCTTGTACTTCTCTTCCATCTCTTTCTGATACTTTTTTGCAGCCTCTCTTCTCTGGTCATAAACGGTGACCTTCTGGATGTCCCGTACCTCCATCATGGCTGCCAGATGGGAACGTCCCTGGGCTCCGGCGCCGATCACCGCCAGATGGTGGGCGTCTTTTCTTGCCAGCAGATCCGTAGCCACTCCAGATACAGCGCCGGTCCGGACCTCTGTGATCACGGAAGCGTCTGCCAGTCCCATGACCTCCCCGTGGGCGCCGTCAAACATCATCACATAACCAATGTGGGATGGATAAGCAGTTCCGGCATTCTGTGGACATGCTACCAGCACCTTTGCACCGTAACTGTCCTTTAACCAGGCTGGCATAAATCCAAATTTTTCTCCGCCCGGAAGTACCGCAATGGAGCGGACCGGCTGTGTCCAGTTTCCTTTCTCCAGTTCCTTTAATGCAGTACGCATCAGATCAATGCAGACCGGCATGGTCAGCTTCTCTCTGGCTTCCTGCGCCTCTACGATTTTCATTCGTAACCCCTCCTGGCTTTATACGCCGCCTAATTCATTTAAGTAATTATAAATCGTATATTTTGTGACTCCCAGACGTTCTGCCGCGTAAGGAACGCTGCGCTGCATCTGGAAAAATCCTTTTTCTTTTAAAATACTGACCAAGGTCAGCCGGTCCGCCTTCTGCATCTGGGAAAATGGTCTCTTCACCATCTCGCTGCAGGACTCAAACACCTCTTCCATGCTGTTTCCCGTACCGAACAGGGAAGTCTGCAGGGTGGCATCCGTCCGCAGCAGTCCGTCCATGATCCGGCTCATCTGGCTCATCACTGAGATATCATAGTTGATACCCAGAGCAAAATGATAATCCTCTCCCCGGAAATGAAACGTGGAGGACTTCATGGTCTTTCCTGAAGAAGTGATCACCATCTGGTTCACATAGTCCAGATCCAGATTCACTTTCGGGTCTTCCTCATCCATCATGGTATCCCTTCCATAAATACTCAACGTGGATCCTGTAGTCCTTCCAGATACATGTCCATTATAGATCGCCAGGTTCTTCACTTTCTGTCCATCCATCTCGTGGACAATGGTTTCACATTGTTCTCCGAACATGACGGCAATCCCTCTCGCCATCCGGTCCAGGAAATCAAACGCTTCTTTTTTTGTCATTACGAAGTCCTTTCCTGTCCTCTTGATTTCATTAATTCAACCTTTTTATGTGTTAAAGCGAGTATATCAGTATTTCAACTATTTGTCAATTTTATTTCAACAGTTTGTTGATTCTTTTTTCATTCTTTTTGAACGCTTTTGGATCGTGAAATCATTGCGTTATTGAAGAAAGTCCGCTATAATCGTTTTTAAAGTCTGCTTTCTGTATTGGAGGAAATCATTATGAAAATACTGCTTCGGAACCTGACAAAACGGTTCCCTGACCGCAATAAAAAAACGCGGGGTGAGATCACTGCAGTCAACGATCTGACCCTGGAAATCCCGGATGGTAAATTAGTGGGGCTTCTCGGCCCATCCGGCTGTGGAAAGAGCACCACGCTGAATCTGATCTGCGGACTGGAAAAAGCCACGGAAGGAACCATTTTCTTCGGAGACCAGGATGTGACTGCCTTAGAGCCGGAACACCGGGGCGTGGGCATGGTGTTCCAGAATTACGCCCTGTATCCTCACCTGACGGTCCGCCAGAACATCCAGTTTCCATTGGAAAATTTAAAGGGAAAAGATAAATTAACAAAAGAGGAATTGAAGCGCCGGGTGGATGAAGCAGCAAAGCTGGTTCAGATTGACGAGCTGATGGAACGCCGTCCCAGTGAATTGTCCGGCGGCCAGCAGCAGCGTGTCGCCATCGCCAGGGCATTGGTGAAAATGCCCCACGTCCTGCTTTTAGACGAGCCGCTGTCCAACTTAGACGCCAGACTCCGTCTCCAGACCCGTGAAGAGATCCGCCGGATCCAGAGGGAGACAAAGATCACTACCATTTTTGTCACCCATGACCAGGAAGAAGCCATGAGCATCTGTGACCTGATCGCCGTGATGAAGGATGGGATTCTGCAGCAGCTGGGAAAGCCTCAGGATGTCTATGATTTCCCCTCCAATTTATTTGTAGCCAAGTTTTTAGGCACACCACCGATCAATGTCTTCCACGGCTTTGTCAAGGATCAGACTCTTTTTATTGGAAAGAATGCAGTTCTTGCCACTCCAGGAGTTTCTGATCAGGAAGTGACCGCAGGCATCCGGCCGGAGGGACTTATCTACCGTCCAGACGGTCCTCTCTCCTGCCATATGAACCGGATCGAAGTCATGGGACGTGACACCAGCATCACCGCCTCCCATCCAGACTGTGAAAACCCGGTGATCCGTGCCATCACCAACACGGACAAACTCCCCGATCCAGGTGCCATAACTGTAAGCTTCTCCTTAAAACCAGGAAAAGTGCATTTATTCCAGGCAGAAACCGGAGAACGGATTCCATTCTCCACCAACCATGAGGTAAATTCCTATGAATAAACACAATTCAAAGGCCTGGCTGTATCTGCTGCCGGCTCTGCTGTTTTTAGGCGCTTTTATGGTCTATCCGCTGATCGATGTATTCGTATATTCTGCGGAAGAGGGCTATAATTTTGCTTCCCAGAGCTACTTCGGTGTAGGACTTTACAACTATTCCTATGTGCTGCATGACACCTATTTTCTGCAGGCGGTAAAAAACACCTTTATTCTGGTGATCATCACGGTTCCGGTCTCCACTCTGCTGGCGCTTTTGATCTCTCTGGGCCTAAGCTCCATCCGTCCTTTGAGAGACCTTTACCAGACCATCTATTTTCTGCCCTACGTGACCAACACCCTGGCAGTCGGTCTGGTCTTTATGGTACTGTTCCAGAAGACCGAGTATACGGACGGACTGATCAATCTGCTGATCCAGTGGTCTGGCGGTAATTCCGTGGACTTTATCTCCGGTCCTTACTGGGCAAAAATGACGGTTTTGTGCATTTATACCATCTGGGTGGTCATGCCGTTTAAGATTCTGATCCTCACCAGTGCTTTAGCCTCCGTCAACCGGGACTACTACAAGGCAGCCAAAGTGGACGGCACCTCCGCATTTCGCATTTTCCTGCGGATCACCCTGCCGATGATCTCCCCGATGATCTTCTATCTGGTGATCACCGGATTTATCGGCGCCTTTAAGGCCTACAGCGATGTGGTGGCTCTGTTCGGAACAGACTTAAATGCCGCCGGTATGAACACCATCGTCGGCTACATCTACGATATGCTTTATGGCAACAGCGGTGGATTCCCATCCTATGCTTCCGCTGCCGCCGTCATTTTATTTATCATCGTCCTGACCATTACCTGCATCAACCTGATGGTCAGCCGGTCTTACGCCGGTCATGGAAGAAAGGAGTAGGAAATGGAACAGCATCGTAAAAAAGATCCCAAAAGTACCTTTGCAGCTGTGCAAAAGGCAGTGACCTACCTCCTTCTGACCATATGGGCGGTGATCGTCCTGTTTCCATTTTACTGGATGGTGCTGACATCCCTGAAGGATTATGGCGCCTACAACGCAGAACACACGCCTTCATTTTTCACGCTGGCGCCTACCCTTGAGAATTACCGCAACGCATTTACAGCGGTTCCGCTGATGGGATATCTTCTGAATACCCTGATCTTTACCGTGATCACCACAGCGTTGATGCTTTTTGTGATCACATTAGCCGCCTATGCCTTTGCCAGACTGAATTTCCGTGGAAAGGACCTGGTATTTACCCTGTTTTTGTCCCTGATGATGATTCCGACAGAGTTAGTGATCATCACCAACTTTGCCACCATCACCAATCTGAAGCTGCGTAACACCTTCGCGGGACTGGTACTGCCGTCGGTCACTTCCGTGTTTTACATCTATTTATTGAAAGAAAATTTTGAACAGGTTCCCGATGAACTTTACCGGGCCGCCAAGGTGGACGGAACCTCTGATCTGAAATACTTATGGAAGGTCATGCTCCCCATCTGCCGTCCAACCCTGATCACCGTAACCATTTTAAAAGTCATCGAGTGCTGGAATTCCTACGCATGGCCGCGTCTGATCACCGACGATCCCGCTTATTTTCTGGTATCCAACGGTATCCAGGAAATCCGGGAAAATGGCTTTGGCCGCGAAAATATCCCGGCTATGATGGCAGCAGTTGTGGTAATTTCCCTGCCATTGATCCTGCTGTTTTTCCTGTTCCGGAAAAAGATCATGGCCGGCGTGTCACAGGGAGGTATCAAAGGATGATGGAATTTATGAAACGATTACAGCACCTGGAGGCATCTGGAGCGCGATCCGGTTCTGATGCTTCTGTGAACCATCGCAGGCACCTGCACAAACATCGTTCCGCCATGTGCCTTTCCATGTGCCTTGCAGCCGCAGGTACATCTCTGGTCCTCTCCTGCTGCCATGGCGCAAGACAGCAGGCGGAAACCTTTTCTGTTCCGGAAACATTTGAAACGAACCGCAATTACGAGATCACCTTCTGGGCAAAAAATGATACAAATAAACGGCAGACAGATATTTACAAGAAAGCCATTGAAGACTTTGAGGCTATTTACCCCAACATCACCGTAAATCTACGGTTGTATACAGACTATGGAAAAATCTATAACGATGTGATCACCAACATTTCCACCGGAACAACCCCTAATGTCTGTATCACTTATCCGGATCACATTGCCACCTATCTGACGGGTGATCAGGTGGTGGTTCCGTTAAATGATTTATTTGCAGACAGCCGTTTTGGGCTTGGCGGCAGCGAAATCGCCTTTGATTCACCGACCAGAGAAGAGATCATCCCACAGTTCCTGGATGAATGCTCTTTTAACGGCACTTACTACGCCGTTCCTTACATGCGCTCCACAGAAGCCTGCTATATCAACCGGGATCTGGTGGAAAAGCTGGGCTATACCATTCCAGACACTCTGACCTGGGACTTTCTATGGGAAGTGTCAGAGGCCGCCGCAAAAAAGGATGGAAATGGCGTTTACACCTTAAATGGCCAGAAGGTCATGATCCCATTTATTTACAAATCCACGGACAACATGATGATCCAGATGCTAAAGCAGAAGCATGCCGGGTATTCCGATGAAAACGGTAATATCCAGATTTTTAATGATACCACCAGGGATCTGCTTTACACCATTGCGGATCACGCCAAAACCGGGGCATTTTCCACTTTTAAGATCTCCAGCTATCCGGCCAACTTCTTAAATGCAGGTCAGTGTGTCTTTGCCATTGACTCCACCGCCGGTTCCACCTGGATGGGAAACCATGCGCCGCTGTCTGATATCAGCGCTGACGCGTTTATCGATTTTACAACAGAGGTCATGTCCGTTCCGCAGTTTGACCCGGAACACCCGCAGATGATCTCCCAGGGTCCTTCCATCTGTATCTTCAATAAAAATGATCCCCAGGAGGTGTTAGCGTCCTGGCTCTTTACCCAGTATCTGTTGTCCAATGACGTACAGATCGCCTACTCCCAGACAGAAGGCTACGTTCCTGTCACCTCAAAGGCCCAGGCAAGTGCCGAATACCAAGATTATTTATCCAGGGCCGGGGAAGACAATGATACTTATTATGATGTAAAGATCAAAGCGTCCAGGCTGCTGTTAGACCATGCGGCAGACACCTTTGTGACTCCGGTTTTCAACGGCTCTACCTCTTTAAGGAATGCAGCCGGCCAGTTGATTGAAAATACTGTCAAATCCGTCCGGCGGAAGGAAACGGTGGATGAAGCATATATGGAGAAATTATTTGATGATGTGACCGCTCTCTATCATCTGGATGAGCATATGGAGACCACCGGCAGCCAAAATGGAGCAAAGGACCTGGGACCGCTTCCAACCACTGCAAAGGTACTGCTGACATCCCTTGGAGTGGCATGGCTATTGATCATCGGATGGAATGTGGTATATTTTATGAAAAAACACCGGTAAACTGCATGGCTCCATTCCTTATTCCGTAACGATTCAGTATCGTATTTCTTAAAAAACATGGTATAACTTTATATGTTTTTGTGAAAAACCAGGCAAGCTCTTGATTTTCCTGGTTTTTTCGATATAATAAACTCTGGTTCAGACATTGATCCATTTGGATCTGTCGATAGAATGCAATCACAATAAAGGAGAGGAACATTATGAAAAAATTATCTGTACTGGCTATGACCATGGCCCTGTCTATGGCGGCTGTTGGATGTGCGAAGACTGCTCCAGCTACCGAGACAACTGCTGCTGAAACCACAGCTGCTGAGACAACCGCAGAGGAGACTACTACTGCAGAAGAAACCACAGAGGCTGCTGACAGTGAAGCAAAAGAAGTATTGAGCTATGACGAGTATGTTGCAGCCGATTTAGACAGCGAAGTAACTGTTGAGACCTACGTTCAGGCAAAACAGTCCTGGTGGGAGGACAAAGCAACTGTTTACACCCAGGATCAGGACGGTGCGTACTTTGTATACAACATGGCCTGCTCTGAGGCTGATTATGAGTTATTAACTCCAGGAACTAAGATCCTGGTAACTGGTTACAAATCCGAGTGGTCCGGCGAAGTGGAGATCATCGACGCTACCTTCCAGATCGAGGATGACGGCGATACCTTCATTGCTGAGCCTCTGGATGTTACCGAGATGTTAGGATCTGACGAGCTGATCGACCATCAGAACCAGCTGGTATCCTTCAAGGGCATGACCGTAGAAGCCGCTGGCAAGGACGCTGACGGCAAGGACGTAGCTTTCCTGTACAACTGGGATGGCTCCGGTTCCGACGGTGATGACTTATACTTCAACGTTTCCTACAACGGCAAAACTTATACCTTTACCGTTGAGTCCTATCTGTGTGACAACAGCACCGACGTTTACAAGGCAGTTACTTCCTTAGAGATCGGTCAGACTGTTGATATGGAAGGCTTCTTATACTGGTATGAGGGCGCTAACCCACATATCACTTCTATAACAGTTACAGAATAACACCAGGAAGTCGCCGCCACCCGTACAACGGGTGGCTCGGGACGCTGGCTGTAAGCCCTTGCTACCAGACAGCGTCTCAAGGCGCCCTAGACTTTCTCTTCGTTCAAGTCACTATCGCACTTGACGCGTTGCTTATGCCCCTGAAGGGGCGTTCGTACTACTTCGACTCTGTACCCTTAAAAGGGTCTTCGTATTCTTTCACACTTAATTTGTCCTGCATGATATCATAGTTTTCTTGATCTTGGATATATTTCTTAATTGTCGCTTCGTTTAATCCTACTGTACTGACATAATAACCTTCTGACCAGAAATGACGGTTTCCAAATTTATACTTTAGATTTGCATGTCGGTCGAATATCATTAATGCGGATTTTCCTTTTAAATATCCCATAAAGCTTGATACACTCATTTTGGGCGGAATACTTACCAACATATGAATATGATCTGGCATGATATGCCCCTCAATTATTTCTACTCCTTTGTATGAACATAACTGCTTCAGTATATCTCGAATGTCCATTTTTAATTGATTATAAATCATTTTTCGTCTATACTTAGGAGTGAATACGATATGATATTTACACATCCATTTTGTGTGAGCTAAATCGTTATTCTTTTTTTGCCATAAAATCACCTTTCCTTTCTTACGATAGTGACTGAACAACTCTATTGTAACGGAAAGGTGATTTTTTGTATAACGATTTGACTCCACCCGCATAGCAGGTGGGTTTTTGTTTCGGACATCTCCATTTTTCGGATCACGAAAAACTCCGATGTCCTCAACAGGCTAAAGCCCATACCATAAACAGCCATGACCCCAATCGGAGTCATGGCTGTTCTTTTACCCAAATATCACTATTTTTCTTTCTTTTATCATTTCTACGGATGCCGGCATTTCATAAACCTGCCGGATCATCTCAGAAGTCACAATTTCCGAGCCTCCGCACCCAAGTACCCCTCCATGCTTCATAAACAAGAACCGGTTACAATACCGCAATGCCAGATTCACATCATGGATCACCATAAGTCCACTTACTCTTTTCTCATCAATGTATGCCTTTACCAGTTCAAGAACATCCTGCCGGTTTTTGGGGTCTAAGCAGCTGGTTGGCTCATCTAAAAGCAGCAGCTCTGGTTCCTGGGCCATTGCCCTTGCCAGCATCACCTTTTGTTTTTCACCACCGGATAACTCATCCATATATCTCAGCTTCCAGTCCCCAATCTCAAGCCTTTCCAGAATCTGATTGCACAATTCCATATCATCTGCCGAAACAGACCATTTCATATAGGGTTTTCTGCCAAGTAATACCGTATCAAATACGGTCAGACGGCTGATCTCTGAAAACTGACTGACATAGGCCATCCGTTTTGCTGCTTCATGATTGGACAGGCTTAACACGTTCTGGCCATTCATCAGCACAACACCGTTTTGTGGTTTATGAATGCGGTTCATACAGGTGATCAGTGTGCTTTTTCCCACGCCATTGACTCCTAAGACCGCCATAAATTCTCCAGAATCCAGTTGAAAGGATACCTGATCCAGGATTTTTTTCTGACCATAAGAAAAAGAAAGATTTTTTACTTCTATCATTTCAGATTCCCCTTTCGTATGATCATATACAAAAATAGCGGAGCGCCAAGAAATGACGTTAAGGCACCGATCGGAAGGACTGTCGGCGCAGCCAGCAGCCTGGAAGCAATATCCGCCAGGATCAAAATCGCCGCTCCCCCAAGAGCAGAAGCCGGGATCAGATAGCGATGGTCATTTCCTACTACCTTCCGTACCATATGCGGCGCGATCAGGCCGATAAAACTGATACAACCAACAAATGCCACAGAAACAGCTGCAATCAAAGACCCTGCGATCATACTTCCAACGATCAGCGCATCTACAGAAACGCCAAGGCTTTTTGCAGTATGATGTCCACTTTCAAGGGCATTGTAGTTCCATCGGTTCCAATAAAACCATAACCCCGATACCAGCGTCAGAATACTGATCAGACCGATTTCTCTCCATCCGGCTCTTCCAAGGCTACCAAAGGTCCAGTAAACGATCGTTGCCATGACCACATCATCGCAAAAATACTGGATCAGGGTGGTCGCTCCTGTAAATAAAGAGCTTAATGCCACTCCTGCTAAAATCATAGTGGATGGTGTGGCTTTTGTAAAAAAGGCGAGCATTAAGATCACGATGGTTGTGGTGATCCCGCCTGCAAACGCACAGATACTTACCATATAGGGATTGGTGATCGTCAATGCTCCTCCGGTACCGGAATTCACTTGGATTCCGGCTCCCAGCATCGTAATGGCAAAAGCCGCGCCAAAGCTGGCGCCCTGGGAAACCCCAAGCGTTGATGCCGAGGCCAGGGGATTTCTCAGTACATTCTGCATCACACAGCCAGTTAACGCAAGGGCTGCTCCTACTGCTATGGCTGTTGCTGTACGCGGCATCCTGACATTCCAGATGATGGTCTCCATCTGCTTCGTCCCCCGGTGCAGCAGCGCAGCGAATACATCCGGAATCTTCATTCCCGACGAACCCGTACACAGGCTCCATACGGTCAGTCCCACCACCAGAACAAACAACTCTGCCAAAAACAGCCGTTTACGCCAGATATACTGTTCATACTTATCTTTCGACTTATTGAAAATATTCATTTAATGTACCATAGATCAAACCGCCCTCACGCATCTGTGAGAACGTATCTTCTCCTAAAAATGTTGTTAAGATTTCATTGCTTTTATCTTCCATGGTCAGATCCTCGAATTGCTCTGGGTACAGTATCATGCCAGTATAATATGCATCCATCAGTGCATAGGTAATATTCATTCCGCAGTTATTAAAGGATGGAAGCGCATATACATTTTCTTCTTTTACCGCTCTGACTGTTTTGAAATACTCCGGATTTCCACTGATCTCATCACTGACAAGATCCATATTGCCCGGATCCAGGAAAATCATATCTGGATCCCATGTAAGAATCTGTTCCAGATCAGCCTCATAATATCCATCTTCCGTATCCACATCTGCCACATTTTTTGCGTTCACCGCATCAAATGGACCAAACTTGGAATAGGTTCCAGTAAATCCATGACGACCGCTGAATGTCACCGCACCGGCATAAGCAGTTGGCTTTTCTTCTTCTGGGATTTCTGCTGTACGGCTATTTAAATCTTCCTTACACTGATCAATATAAGTCAATAATTCTTCACAGCGCTCTTCTTTCTCTACAACCTCCGCAAATACCCGCATTGCACTGTAAAAGCTCTCATTTGCAAGTCCTTTGCTTGTATAACGGACACATACTACCGGGATTCCCGTCTGATTTTCCAGTTCTTCTGCTGCCTCCTGGGAGAAGCCTGCTAAGATCACATCCGGAGCTGCCATAATGATCGCTTCCGCATAACCATTATTGGCGCCACTTCCGCCACCAGCACCTACCAATGGTAATTTTCTGGTCTCATCTCGAAGGATCGGGCTGTAATCTCTTAAAATATTAACCCCTTCTGCATCGTGTTCCTCAATTCCAGCCATTTTATCCTCTGCATCCAGATAAACGGCAATTCTCGGGGCACCACTTCCCAGACAGACGATGGAATCTACCTCATCCGGAATCTCTACTTCTCTTCCCCATGTATCCTTCACGATCCTGGTTTTTCCTTCAGACTCTGCCGCACCTGCCTCCTGTGCGGTTGTTTCTGTCTCTTTGACAGCCGCTTCTGTTACCGTTTCTTTCGTTGTCTCTGTTGCTGCTGTCTGGTTTTTGCAGCCTGTCATACCCATCATCACGGCTGCCGCCATCATGGCTGCTGCCATTCTGTTTTTTCTCATATTCATTTCCTCCTCTTATTCTTGTTTAGCGGTAATTCTTGTTTACCAGCCTCTGGTATATTCTTTAAAGCAGTCCATGCAGACCTTTTTTCCATCCTGAAGCCTCATTCTATGTTCTGGAGCATCTTCTCCACAGATTTCGCAGGTAACATTTCTAAAAATCCGGGCGCGTTCTGGTAACTGGACCTGGGTTTCTTTATAATCAAATACCTCCTCTGCCGGACATTCCAGCAGATATTGATAGTATTCTTCCTTTTCCATTCCCGGATTTCTTTTTTTCATATAAAAGCGCACTGCTCTTCCGGTATCGCGCCGGATAAATGTATAGGCTGATTTTCCGGTATTCCGGTATAACAGATTCCCTTTTCCTAAAGAACACCCTAACACAGCCTGGATCGCATCCACACCGCATGCGTCATTTTCCGTGATACACACCAGTTCTTCGTCCTTACTTCCTGTCACCCCCATCACTTTCATCGCAGCCTCACATGCCTTAAACCCGATTGCAAGTCCCGGACACACATGTCCATGGAAGGCTGCCGCCTTCTGCCATAACGGTTCTAAATCTTTTTCCATCGTTTTCTCCTCTCATCTAATCACAAACTAGAATCCTGCGGCGGGTCGCTTTAGCGACACTCTTCCACTCCGCCGCAGTGCGATCCCGCGGAGCGTTTTTTGTGTCATAGGACGAAGTTTCCTATGACACAAAAAAAGGTATAGCTATCGTTATTAAGCTATACCTTCTGGTATCATAATCAGTTCCTCTGATTGTATTATTGATCTTATTGAAACTTTATCATCTGAGAAATTCTTCTGAATTTCAAGTATACTTCTTGCATACGAAGCTTAGTATATCAGGTTGACAAATGTCTGTCAACTCGGAACATTCAGACTCTTTTCTTCTATAACTTACCCCACTCACGACTAATTGGGATTTGCCCCACTCATAACGAACCGTTCCCTAACGCCAGCAGATGCAAAAACCGCTCCCCATATTTCTCTGCCTTTACCACTCCCACACCGGATACCTCCAGCAGCTCCTCCAGATTCTTCGGTCGGAGCTGGCACATGGAAATTAAGGTTTTATCAGAAAATACGATGTATGGCGGAATCTTTTCTTCTTTGGCGATCTCCATACGGAGGACACGCAGCCTCTCAAACAGAGCCTGGTCTTCTCCGGAAAGAGCTGCTGCACCGGCTTTTCGCTTGGAGGAGGTGGTCTTTTTGCGGGTGGTAATTCTTCCATCCTCCGGCTCTGACTCTTTTTCTGCTTTTGTATCTACTTTTCTCAGCACCAGCTCTGTCCCGTCCAACACAGCCCTGGATTTTTCTGTCAGCTTTACAATGGCGTAAACATCATGGGTCACATGAAAATATCCCTGAAGCTGGAGATCGTTAAAAATCTGGCGAAGCTCCGGGATCGTGTAACGGGAAAGCTTTCCATAGTAAGGATTCTCTTCCATATGATACTGACGGATTCTGGCAGTTTTTGATCCCCGGACCGTATCCAGGATCACATTGACGCCGTACCGTTCCCTGCAGGACTGCACACAGCCTGCCATGGCTGCGGCTGCCTCCGTAATATCCTCGGTCTCATAATCTCTCAGGCAGTTGGAACAATTTCCACAGGTCCCGCTGGCCTCCTCACCAAAATAATTCAGGATATAAGTCCGCAGACACTCCCTGGTCAGGCAATAGAAATTCATTTTCTGCAGCCGCTCCCGGTCTCTTTCCATCACCTGCTCCCTGGTAACGAAATCCAGTTCCTGATTATCCTGATTGTGCTCAATGAACATCTGGTTGGTGATCACATCCTGGGGGCTGTAGTATAACATGCACTCCGCATTTTCCCCATCACGCCCGGCTCGCCCCGCCTCCTGATAATAGCTTTCCAGGTTCTTGGGCATACCGTAATGAAGCACAAACCGGACATTGGATTTATCAATTCCCATACCAAAGGCATTCGTTGCCACCATCACCTGCACCCGGTCATTGATAAAATCCTCCTGATTCTGCTTCCGTTCCAGATCACTTAGCCCCGCATGGTAACGATTTACGGAAAATCCTTCCTCCTGCAGCTTCTGACACACATCCTCCACTACTTTCCTGGTCAGGCAGTAAATAATGCCGCTGTCCTCCCTGTGGTTTTGCAGATAATCGACAATGGCACGATACCGGTCACGAACCGTTTCCACACCAAAATACAGATTTTTCCGGTCAAATCCCGTGGTCAGAGTCTCCGGGTCCCGCAGCTTCAAAATCTTCCTGATATCTTCCCGGACCTGGGCAGTAGCCGTAGCGGTAAATGCACTGACCACCGGACGTTTCGAAAGCTGCTCCACAAATTCTGTGATTTTCAAATAACTGGGCCGGAAATCCTGTCCCCACTGGGATACACAGTGGGCCTCGTCCACCGCCACCATGGAGATTTTCACATGACAGGCAAAATCCAGAAATTCCGGGCTCAATAACCGTTCCGGCGCCACATAGATAATCGGATACCGTCCATTTCTCGCCAGACTCAGCGCCTTATAATACTGATTCACCGTCAGGGAGCTGTTCAAATACGCCGCATGGATGCCTGCCTGGTTTAAGGACTCCACCTGATCCTTCATCAAAGAGATCAGCGGAGAGATCACCAGCGTGATCCCATCCATGATCAGAGCCGGGATCTGATAGCAGATGGATTTTCCTGCTCCTGTCGGCATGATCCCCAGCACATCCCGGCCTTTTAAAATGCTGTCGATCAGAATCTCCTGACCTGGACGGAAAGAATCATATCCAAAATACTGTTTTAATAATTGATATTTCATCGGCGCTGTGCCGCCTGCACCAGATGTTTGGCAAGAACGGCAGTGGTCACTGCTCCAACACCGCCTGGCACCGGAGTCGCTGCCGCTGCTTTGCCTTCCAGCGATCCGAAATCCACATCTCCACACAGCTTTCCATCTTCATCCACATTGATTCCCACATCCAGAACCACTGCATCTTGGCCCACATAGTCACCATTTAACATCTTTGCCTTTCCAGCCGCTGCCACCAGAATCTCCGCATTCTGGCAGGCGCCCTTTAAGTCACGTGTTCTTGTGTGGCACATAGTCACGGTGCCGTTGGCCTTTAACATTAACATGGCAAGTGGTTTTCCAACCACCATGCTTCTTCCAACCACGGTCACCCGTTTTCCCTCCACCGGGATCTCATTGGCACGCAGCACTTCCATTACTGCCTCTGCGGTACATGGGGCAAACCCGCTGGAATCTCCGGCAAATACCTTGGCGATATTCTCCGGGGAAATGCCGTCTAAATCCTTCTTCGGATCGATCATCCGCTCAATGTCTTTCTCGCAGATCTGCTTTGGAAGCGGACGCAGCATCAGAATTCCTGTGACATCTGCATCCCCGTTGATCTTCTGGAATTCTTCTTTAAACTCCCCATCAGAAATATCTGCCGGAAAATGATAAGACTCCACTCTCAGGCCAAATGCCTCCATTTTTTTCGTGGCGCCACGCTCATAGGACATATCATCCGGATTCTCTCCCACACGGATGATCGCCAGCTTCGGCACCTCCTGTAAAACAGCCGCGATCTGAGCGACTTCTTCCTTAATCTTAGCAGAAACCTCTGCACCTTTTAGAATTTTCATCGTTTCCTCCTATTTTTTCAGCCGCGCCAACACCTTCTCATAAACCAGATCTGCCCGCTTCATTCCCTCTTCCAGCAGCTTCTCCGCTTTCTGGTTGATCTTCTCCGCCTCATCCCTCTGCTTCATGGATTTTGTATTAATATAAACATTCATCACCGCTCCCGTCAGAGCCGTCCGGATAAACTGGACTGCAACGCCCACATCACTGACCGCCATCACACTGCCATTGGTCTCCAGGAATTCCAGATGACTGATGCACTGCTGTGCCGCTTCCATGATCTGCAGCGGCACCAGGCTGGCTGCCCTTAAATTTTCTTCCATTACCGCTTCCTTATGTGCCTTTTCCTCGTCTGTACCAGATGGCAGACTGTAAGCCGCTGCCAATGGAGCAAACACCCTGGCGTCCTCGTCTGCCAGAAGGAGCATCTCCTTCTGAAGTTCCGTAAGCTCCGTCATCCGCTCATAGACCTCTGCCTCTACTGCGGCATATCTCTTCTTACCAACAGTCAGATTCCCTACCATCAAACCCAGGGCCGTCCCTAAGGCTCCCGCCATGGCAGACGCGCCGCCGCCTCCGGGAACTGGTTTTTTCGATGATAATTCCTCCACAAATCCTTCGATCACCTGCTCTTTGATCATAAATTTGGTCTCCTTCTTATCCTTTTTCTGTTCACGCAACAGCAAACAACAACAAAATTCCCACCAAAAGCAGCGGGAATTTCCTATTCGCTACAATAATGCCGCTTCCAGGCGGATCATCATATCATCTACATTCTCTTTTGTAATAATTAACGGTGGAACAAACCGGATCACGTTGCTTCCAGCACCGTATCTGCTGCCGCACAGACAAATAGATTACCGCCGTAGGTAGTTCCATGATCCCCCGGCTGCATGGCTGTTGCTGCCTTTCCACTGGCTAAAAACGCACCGATCGGGACGCCATTTCCCAGCGCCTTTGCCACCGTCATCACATCCGGTTTCACGCCATCATATGCCTGCCATGCGAACATGGAACCGCTGCGCCCCATGCCGCACTGAATCTCGTCCAGTATCAGAAGCAGATCATGCTCATCGCACAGCTTTCTGACGCCTTTTAAGAATTCCTCCGTTGCCGGATAGATGCCGCCTTCTCCCTGGATCGTTTCCATAAGAATAGCACAGGTTTTGTCGTTAATCAATGCTTTTACACTGTTTAAATCATTAAAGTCCCCAAAACGGATTCCTGGAAGCAGCGGCGCAAATGGTTCCTGATAATGGTCATTTCCCGTCACAGACAGAGCGCCCAGGCTTCTTCCATGGAAAGAATGCTTCTTTGATGGCATCCACACAATTCTGCAGTTTCGGAAGCATACCGCCGCCTAATGATCCACTGTTGATAAACTCCTGTGCCTCATCCACCATCATTTCGAAGATCAGGGAATTTTTATCTTCAAAATCCCGGTAAAGTCCCTCTACATCTGTCAGAAATGCCAGTTTTTCTGCTTTTACCGCCTTGGCCACCGTCTTTTCCACTGATTCCCACTGCTTTTACTCCCAAGTTCCTTACTCTCTGCCCCCACGATCTTTACTTCAAATAACACCGTGTCATTGGTTGAGGTATCTCCATCCACCGATGGTCACAGTTTTTCCACCAAGTTCTACGGTAACTGCGATTTCCTTTTTCTTCGTATCCGTGGTCATGATGGCTCTGGCAGAATTGGTCCCGCTCTCCAGGCTTCCATCCAGTGTTCCAGACATTACCTGGACGCCAGCCACGATCTTATGGATCGGGATCTGCATACCAATGACTCCTGTGGAAGCCACTAAGACTGCGTTAGCCGGGATCTTCAGGATGTCTGCCGCTGCATCCGCCGTAGCTCTGCAATATCCATACCCCTCCACACCGGTACAGGCATTGGCAATTCCTGCATTGATGATGACCGCCTGGGCAGACGGCGCATGGTATACGATTTCCTGGTTCCACTTGACCGGAGCTGCCTTTACGAGATTGGTGGTAAAGGTTCCAGCCGCATTGCATGGCACTTCACTGTAGATCATCGCCATATCGTCACGTCCCTGATACACCGGATTTTGCGTCAATGATCAGTGTATCGGTATCAATCAGCCCTTCTTTCACCAAAGGATAGATGGAAAGCGTGGAGCAGGTGGGATAACAGCCCGGGTTAGCAACCAGTCTTGCATGGGCGATCTGTTCCCGGTTGATTTCCGGCAATCCATACAGGTATCATCAACGATCTGGAACATATTCTGATAAATGGACGCATATTTTTGATCAACATAACTTTTAGAACCATACCATTTGATTTCCACATCATCTCTTTGAAGTAATAATCTCGCAAGTTCTCCGCCTGCATATCCTGTTGAACCGATAATTCCTATTTTTATCATCTCTGCTTCCTCACTTTCCAGTCCCAAGGTTTCTTTACCTGGTATGCCTGTTTTCCTGGTGTTTTTGAATTAGGGTTCATAATTATACATCTGCGTTGAATAATATGCAAGTTTTTTTTATAAATATTCAATTTGGGGTTGCATTTTCCAAAAAGATGGTGTATATTTATGAAAGTTTATATGATAAAAACGCGTAACTGTGAAGATACCGAACAGTTACAAAAATGCAATCACATAGGAGGATACATATTTATGAAAGAAAAAGTTGTATTAGCTTATTCCGGCGGACTTGACACCACAGCCATTATCCCGTGGTTAAAAGAACATTTTAATTATGATGTTGTCTGCTGCTGCATCGACTGTGGACAGGGCAGCGAATTAGACGGCTTAGAGGAGCGTGCAAAATTATCCGGCGCTTCTAAATTATACATTGAGGACCTGGTTGACGATTTTGCTGAGAACTACATTGTTCCTTGTGTTCAGGCAAACGCAACCTATGAGAACAAGTATTTATTAGGTACTTCCATGGCTCGTCCAGCCATCGCAAAACGCCTGGTTGAGATTGCCAGAAAAGAAGGCGCTGTTGCTATCTGCCACGGCGCTACCGGTAAAGGTAATGACCAGATCCGATTCGAGTTAGGTATCAAGGCCCTGGCTCCAGATATCAAGATCATCGCACCATGGCGTATGACAGACGTATGGACCATGCAGTCCCGTGAGGACGAGATCGAATACTGCAAACAGCATGGCATCGATCTTCCATTCTCCGCAGACAGCAGCTACAGCCGTGACCGTAACTTATGGCACATCAGCCATGAGGGTCTGGAGTTAGAGGATCCGGCAAACGAGCCAAACTACGATCACCTTCTGGTATTGAGCACTACTCCTGAGAAAGCTCCAGACGAGCCAGAATATGTAACCATGACCTTCGAGAAGGGTGTTCCAACCAGCATCAATGGTGAGAAGATGAAGGTGGCTGACATCATCCGTAAGTTAAATACCTTAGGCGGCAAACACGGCATCGGTATTGTAGACATCGTAGAGAACCGCGTTGTCGGCATGAAATCCCGTGGCGTTTACGAGACTCCTGGCGGAACCATCTTAATGGAGGCTCACAAACAGTTAGAGGAGCTGGTTCTTGACCGCGCTACCATGGAAGTCAAGAAAGAGATGGGTGATAAACTGGCTCAGGTTGTATACGAGGGCAAATGGTTCACTCCTCTGCGCGAGGCGATCCAGGCATTCGTAACCTCTACCCAGGAATATGTAACCGGCGAAGTTAAATTCAAATTATACAAAGGCAACATCATCAAAGCTGGAACAACTTCTCCATACTCCTTATACAGCGAGTCCCTGGCTTCCTTCACCACCGGTGATCTGTATGATCATCACGATGCAGATGGCTTCATCACTCTGTTCGGCCTTCCATTAAAGGTTCGTGCGATGAAGATGCAGGAGTTAAAGAAAAACAACACCAGCACCAACTAATCAAACGTAATCGGGCAGATTTTCTCAAATGGAATTTTCAGACCTGTGAAAACGGTTTTTAAGACTGTTTTCACAGGTCTTTCTCTTGACAAACAATTTTTTGCTTGCTACTCTTGGTAATGGAAATGAAAATGAAAAGAGGTTTTTCTTATGCATATGATCGACAGAAACAGTCCCTGCTGGTGTGGCAGCGGACGCAAATACAAAAAATGTCATTATGATTTTGACGAGAAGCTGATGGCTTATGAGCACAGGGGCTGCATCGTTCCGGAACACAACATAATCAAAACTCCGGAGCAGATCGAGAAGATCAAAGCAAGCGCCCAGGTCAACATCGCAGTCCTGGACTACGTGGCAGAACACATCAAAGAGGGGGTTACCACAGAGGACATCGACCGCTGGGTTTTCGAGGAGACCACCAGACGAGGCGCTATCCCGGCTCCATTAAACTATGAAGGTTTCCCAAAGAGTGTCTGCACCTCCATCGATGAGGTAGTCTGCCACGGAATCCCGGATCCAAAGCGGGTATTAAAAAACGGTGACATCATCAATGTGGACTGTTCCACCATCTTAAACGGCTACTACTCCGACTCCTCCCGTATGTTCTGCATCGGTGACGTCTCCCCTGAGAAAAAACGCCTGGTTGAGATCGCCCGCCAGAGCCTGGAAGTGGGCTTAAAAGAGGTAAAACCCTGGAATTTCTTAGGTGATATGGGTTCCGCCATCCACGATTTCGTTCGGGAAAACGGTTATAGTGTTGTCCGGGAAATCGGCGGCCACGGCATTGGCTTAGAATTCCATGAGGAACCATGGGTCAGCTATGTTTCTGAAAAGGGAACCGAGATGCTGATGGTTCCTGGCATGATGTTCACCATCGAGCCGATGATCAACATGGGAAAACCAGATGTGTTCGTTGACGAGGATGATGACTGGACCGTCTACACCGAAGACGGCCTCCCATCCGCCCAGTGGGAGATCCAGGTATTGGTTACTGAGGACGGATACGAGATCATCTCCTACTGATTTTTCTTATGAAAAAGAATCCTGCAAGCAGGATTCTCCGCCTGCGGCGGGTCGCTTTAGCGACACTTTTCCGCTCCGCCGCAGTGCGATCCTTAGCGGAGCGTTTTTCAATTACCTGATCCCATACAAGGGGAATTCCAGTAGTCTCCACTCTCACTTTATTCCGGTTTTCTCTCCTAATGCCAATACAGCATTTCTCACACATTCCGGACATGGACATAATGGAACTCCTGTCTCCATTCCCTTTAAATCCTTACAGATCGTTCCACCGCATCTTTGCTGGAAATCCGATAAGATCTCCCTGGAATATCGTGGTGTTCCTTTGCCTTCTGTCAGATCCCCGGCAACCACAATGGCACCGATCAATGCCCCACAGGTACTCTCCATACATCCCATGCCTGCTGCAAATCCCGCCATCAATTTCATCAGTTCTTCGGAATTCACCGGAAGCTTGTCCTCAAATGCTTTTAATACGGCCTGTGTGCAGTTGCACTGTCCTGTTGCCTTTAATCCTGCCGCGTATTCGGCACGTTCTTCGATCGTCATAATCATTCTCCTCTGTATTTTTTCGTATATCATGTTCTCCACTCAACCACATCCGAATAAGCCTTTCTTGGTCTTGCCAGAAGCCACAATAAACTTCCATGGCTGACGGTTCTTTGAGGATGGTGTAATCATCCCCGCCTGCAAGATCCGTTCAATCAGTTCTTTCGCTACTGGAATATTCTTCCTCATTGGCTCTTTGGAATTAAGTCTTACACTCAGGTACATATTTTTCCCCTTTTTTCCATACCCTTATATCAAAAAAGGATTTTCACTGCCTATGCTTTCTCTCAAAGATTTTTTCTTAAAACTGATCCAGGGAATCGTCATCGGGATCGGCGCTGTGCTTCCAGGGATCTCCGGCGGTGTCTTAAGCGTGGTATTCGGCATCTATCAGCCCATCATGGAATTCTTAGCTGATCCGGTCTCCTGTCTGAAAACCCATCTTCCAGTTCTGTTTCCGGTTTTTCTCGGATATGGGATCGGCTTTCTTGGCGTGGCCAATCTGCTGGCCTTTCTTTTGGAGAAGCATTCTGCTTTTTCCATCTGCTTCTTCCTCGGACTGATCTTTGGTACCGTTCCTTCTCTTTTTCATCAGGCCAGGGAACAGGGAGACGAAAAAGGCAGCACCTGCGCTTTCTTCTTGTGCATGCTGGTTGTATTTGCCCTGCTTTGTCTCCTAAAAACCATGTCTGTCCAGATCCCCCAGGGAACCCCTGCATTCTTCTTCTGCGGCTTCTGCCTGGCTCTCAGCATCATCGCCCCAGGAATGAGCTCTTCTGCCCTTTTAATGCCTCTTGGCCTGTACACGCCCTTTCTCTATGGCATCGGACATCTGTCTCCTGCTGTCCTAATTCCCGCAGGGATCAGCGCAGTTTTCACCATCATTCTCCTGTCAAAAGCAATCAACTGCCTGTTTCACCATCACTATAGTCTGACTTTCCACGGGATCATCGGCATCCTTCTGGCCTCCGCGGTCATGACCATTCCCTTTGGCAGTTTTTTCTCCTCTGCCCGTCAATGTCTGGGGAATCTGCTGTGTCTTCTCCTTGGCATCGCCGCTTCCCGCCTCTGCGGAATCCTGACTCCTGCTCCGACTTAATATCGATTCTGGCACTACAGACAACACCGCTAACACCGAACCGTTATCCTTTTCCTAAGATCATCGGATCTTTCCGCAATTCTTCTCCTCCAGCGCTTTAATGGCATGAAACGCAAATTCGTTAAACGGGACTTCGATCCCCAGTTCCTTTCCCATGCGAATCAACGCACCGGAAAACATATCGATCTCTGTCGGACGATGAGCATCCAGATCCTGTAATGTCGAATATCTGGCGTCTGGCAAAACCCCGCTGTTTCTGGCTGCTGGTGCATCAGCATCGTGAATGTCAATGCCCTTCGCCTCCGCTACCGCGACCACCTCCAGACGCATACGTTCACTGATATATGCCACATGTTCACTGTCTGTATAAGCCCCCTGCCCGCAGTTAATGATCGCCTGAGGCAGATTTTTACTGATATTTAAGGAAAATTTATACCAGAGATCCTGCATTACATTCTGGCAGACCAGGTAATGGACACCGCTTCCATCCAATAACCGGCACAATGCTTTCACCCGCTCGCTGACACAGCAATCTTTCTCGCCGAAGAAAACTCCTGCCGTCTTCTCGGGATCATAGCGGATCTGGTTACCAGTTCTCTGAGAAGCGATCTTCATCAGAGAATAAACCATATGTTCCATACCAATCCGTTTTCCGATGATCTCTTCACTGTCCACACCATTTAACAGGCTCATCACCACCGTATGGCTGTCTGTCATGGTCTCAATCCACGGAAGGATCTTCTCCAAACCGCCATATTTCACCGACACCAGAATCAGATCTGCTCCCACTGCCTCCTCAGGTGCCTTCACACATGGGAAAAACTGCTGTCCGTTGATCCACAGTCCTTCTCGCTCCAGCCGTTCCTTTCTCTCTCCCTCTGCGATCACCCACAGATTCTCTCCTAATTTTTCCTTTAAGCCTGCCACAAAATAGCAGCCAACCGCACCTGCTCCGATCAGTGCAACCGTCTTTATCTCCATTTTCTATCTCCTCCAGATATCTTCTGCTCATGTAACATTTCCGCGTATTCGCATTGCTGAAATGGAATAGTGCCACGGCCTGTGGCACTATTTACTCCAGTTCCACATTATGTATCTTAGAATAACACATCCAGAGGACTTCCTACAATCCCAAAATCCTCACTTGACTTTTTCCTTTATCCTATCTAAGATTAATCGTATACAAAATGTGATACCAGGGTCAAAAGGTCAGAAGTTCGATGCAAGCTTGCTTGCAGGAGAATTTTTGACCTTGGGACCCGCCAAAAACATGAGTAAGTAGCCATTTTTCAAAGAAAAATGAGCGAATTACGAATGTTTTTGAGAATTGCGGGAGCACGCAGTGCGGAGCAATCCGGTATCAGAGGGGTCAAAAGCTTTCGACCCCAACATCAAAATATACGAAAGGAAGCTTTCCGTCATGACAAAAGATATGACGACCGGAAAGATTATGCCTCTTCTGGTCAAATTTACGATTCCGCTGGTTCTTGGCAACTTGTTCCAGCTCACTTACAATGCCGTGGACAGCATCATTGTCGGTCATTTTGTCGGCAAAGAAGCACTGGCTGCCGTTGGTATCTGCAACCCCATCAGTACCCTGATGATCCTGTTTTTAAATGGCCTGTGCATGGGTGCCAGCATCTTAATGGGCATGCAGTATGGTGCCAGGGAATATGATACCTTACACCGGCAGATCAGCACGACCATGCTTTCCGGTGTGATTTTTTCTGTATTTTTAACCCTGATCTGCGTTATTTTCGCAGTCCCGATCCTTCATCTGATGCAGGTGGACCCGTCCATTATGGTGATGACCACCCAGTATCTGCGGATCATTTTTGTGGGACTGGTCTTTACCTTTTTATATAACTTCTTTTCCAGCACCTTACGGGCACTGGGTGACAGTAATTCGCCACTTTACTTCCTGATCATCAGCGCCATATTGAACATCTTTGGTGATCTGTTTTTTGTAGTTGTCCTGCACGCCGGAAGCAATGGATGTGCGGTTTCTACTGTGATCAGTGAGGCGCTCTGCTGCCTGTTCTGTATCATTTACATCCAGAAAAAAGTGCCGATCCTGCGTCTCGGAAAGAAATGGATGGTATTTGACTCTTCCTTATTAAAAAAGACCATCGCTTACGGCTGGGCATCCGCCATGCAGCAGGCAACCGTCCAGCTGGGAAAGCTCGGAATCCAGGCCATCGTCAACACCATGGGTGTCTCTGTGGCTGCTGCATTTGCGGTTGTCAACCGGATCGATGATTTCGCCTACACACCGGAGCAGAATATCGCCCACGCCATGACCGCGCTGATGGCACAGAATAAAGGCGCCGGCAAAAAGGACCGGATGCGGGAAGGCTTCCGGTGCGGACTGGTGCTGGAGACCATTTACGGTATCGCAGTCTTTATCGTCTGCTTTGTATTCGCAAGACATCTGATGATGTTGTTTGTAAAAGATGAGGAAGTAATCAGCCATGGTGTTACCTACCTGCACCTGATCTCCGTAATGTACATTCTCCCGGCATTTACCAACGGTATCCAGGGCTTCTTCCGTGGTATCGGTGATCTGAAGATCACCCTAATCAGCAGCTTTATCAACATGGGAGTCCGGGTTCTGGCTGCAGCTCCACTGGTTCTGATCATGCACCTTGGCATCGAGGCCCTGCCATTCTCCTATCTGGCCGGCTGGGTCGGAATGCTGGTGGCAGAGTTACCGCTGCTGATCAAAACCTACCGAAAGCAGGATTAAGCCAAGTTCTGAATTTTCTGAACAATTGCAAAAATTTCAACATAGCTAACATCTCGTGAAATAAAAATGGCTGACCAAGACATTTATCCGCCTGGTCAGCCATTTTTCATTTATGAACATTCTATCTTCTATTTTCCCAAATGCCAGATCTCCTCATTATACTGTGCGATGGTCCGGTCACTGGAGAACATTCCTGCCTTGGCGATATTTACCAGGCATTTCTTTCTCCATCCCACAGGATTTACCGCATAATCAGCCAACGCCTGCCCTTTTCTTACCACATAAGCATTGAAATCCGGCAACGTCTGGAACCAGTCTTTGCTGATCAGTTCATGATGCAGACGGGTCAGATTTTCTTTCTGTCCGGCTTTCATCATCTCATCCCCGATCAGGAAATCTACTGCCCGGCGGATATTGGGATCCCCCTCATACCACTGCTTCGCACAGTAATCAGCTGCCTCATAGCGGTGGATCACCTGATCTGAGGTCTGACCAAATATATAGATGTTGTCACTGCCTACCTGCTCACTGATCTCCACATTGGCTCCATCCATGGTTCCTAATGTCAGTGCTCCGTTCAGCATAAACTTCATATTGCCGGTACCGGATGCCTCTTTGGATGCCAGACTGATCTGCTCAGACAGGTCGCAGGCCGGAATCATCTTCTCTGCTGCTGTCACATTGTAATTCTCCACAAATACTACCTGCAGCCATCTGGACACCTCCGGATCTGCAGCGATGACCTTGGATACGGTCAGTAATGCATGGATAATGTCCTTGGCAATGATATAGGCCGGCGCTGCTTTCGCTCCGAAAATGCTTACCATCGGCGCAGCCGGCAGATGTCCTGCCTTGATCTCATAGTACTGATGGATCAGATAAAGCAGGTTCAGCTGCTGACGCTTATACTCATGCAACCGTTTGGACTGGATATCATACAGCGCATCTGTGGAAATCTTTACCTTCTGGGTCTCCCAGAGCCAGTCTGCCAGCGCCTGCTTATTCTCCTTTTTTATCCTTGTTAACTCTTCTAACACCTTCTCGTCATTTTCGTATGCCAGAAGCTTTTCTAACTCGTTGGAATCTTTCTTAAAACCGGTTCCGATCCACTTTTCCAGAGCCTCTGTCAGCAACGGGTCACACTCCATCAGCCAGCGGCGGAAGGTGATTCCATTGGTCTTGTTGTTGAATTTCTCCGGGTACAGCTCATAAAATCCGTGTAACTCAGACTCTTTTAAAATCTCCGTATGCAGAGCTGCCACGCCATTGGTGGAATGGGTAAAATGAATGTCCATATGAGCCATATGCACCCGATCATCTTTGTCAATGATCGCCAGTTTTTCATCCTTAGAACGGCTTCTGGCTAATTGATCCAGTTCTTCGATCACCGGCATCAGCTGCGGAACCACATCATTCAGATACTCTCTCGGCCATTTTTCCAGTGCCTCCGCCAGAATGGTGTGGTTGGTATACGCACAGGTATCGGTGACAATCTTTACCGCCTCTTTAAATTTGATCCCCTTCTTTGCCAACAGGCGGATCAGTTCCGGAATTACCATACTTGGATGGGTGTCATTGATCTGAATCGCCGCATAATCTGCCAGATCGTGAAGCTTGCATCCCCTGGCCACACTCTCCTCCAGGATCAGCTGTGCTCCTGCAGAAACCATCAGATACTGCTGGTAAATACGCAGTCTCCGCCCAGCCTCGTCTGAATCATCCGGGTATAAAAACAATGTTAAATTCTTATCAATTTTAGTCTTATCAAATAAAATGCCGTCATGAACAATGGTCTCATCAATCGTATCCAGATCAAACAGGTTCAGCGTGTTGGTACGTCCCTCATATCCGGTCACTGCCAGTTTATAGAGTCGTGCCTGGTAAGTCCTGCCTGCCAGTTCTACCGGATAAACCGTGTCTGTTTTCTCTGCCCAGCTATGCTCTGAAAGCCATGGATCAGGCAATTCATTCTGCACGCCGCCTTGAAAAGACTGATGGAACAGGCCATAATGATACCGAAGGCCAACACCGTCTCCCGGAAGATTTAAGGTTGCCAGGGAATCCAGGAAACAGGCTGCCAGACGTCCCAGTCCTCCATTGCCCAGGGATGGCTCCGGTTCTACCTCCTCGATATCAGACATTTTTTTGCCTGCTGCCTCTAACGCCGCCTTCACAGGATCATAAAGTCCTAAATTGATCAGGTTGTTGGAAAGAAGCTTTCCGATCAGAAATTCTGCACTGATATAATACAGCTTTCTGCCTTTCACCGGTGTCTTGCGGGCCTCGCTCTCCTTTTCCACCATCTTTAAAAGCGCCAGATAAATCTCCTGGTCCGTACATGTACTTAAAGCTTTCTTTGTCTCTGTCTCCAGGATCTCCTTGATCTGCTCTACAGTTTTATTCATAAAAGCCTCCTCATCATCGATTTTCTATTGCTTCTCTTTTCGTATTGATTCCTTTTATAGTTTATGGTATACCACACAAAACATGTCAATTTCTTGCAATATTCCATTAAAATATGGTACAATCCTATCATCATGAGGTGACTTTTATGAAAAAACAGACATTTTTACAGGAAATCCGCAAGCATGGCGCTGATCGCTTTCCTTTCAATATCTATCCATGCACGATTCCCAGAGATTTTTTTACCGTTCCGCTTCACTGGCATGCCAGCATGGAACTGATTTTTGTAAAAAAAGGGACTGGCATCATCCAGTCCGGCTTAACTTCCAACATCGCAAATGCCGGGGATATTTTTCTCTTTGCTCCCGGTACGCTTCATGCCCTCAAACGCTTCGAGGACCATGTGATGGAATACGAAAATATCATCTTTGATCTGGAACTCTTAGGCGGTTCCAGCGACCTGTGCGCGGAGCGGTATCTTCTGCCTCTTCAAAGCGGCAGACTGCCTCTTCCGGATTGTCTTCATCCTGACAGTCCCTGCTACCAGACTGCTTCCTCCTGTTTAAAAGAGGCCGAAGAAGCCAACCGTCTGAAGCTGCCCGGATACGAGCTGGCCATCAAAGGCGCGCTCCTCCGTTTTCTCTCTATCCTGATCGCGCAATACAGTCAGACTGCTGCAGCTGTTTCTGATACCAGAGATACCCGCCGCCTGAAGCTGGTTCTTCAGCTGATTACCGACCATTTTTCGGAAAATCTCTCTGTGGAAGCTGCTGCTGCCGTCTGCCAGTGCAGCTCCAGTCATTTTATGCGATGGTTCAAGACCATGACCGGCCAGGGATTTACTGCTTTCTTAAACGAACACCGGTTAAATGTAGCTGCTGACCGTCTGCGTACAACCGACGATACGGTCCTTTCGATCGCCGGACAGTGTGGTTTTGACAACCTTTCTTACTTTAACCGGGCTTTCAAGAAACGATACGGCATGACGCCACGGGAGTACCGAAGGTTGAAATGACAGCACCCAGACAATATATTAAATCCATAAATTAATGACTGTTTTCATTCATTATATTCCTTATATATTTATATTCCCATAGTTGTTTAAAAA
>PVML01016836.1_pt1 | contig 148128 bp, 114 predicted proteins | sample 1853371 | NCBI WGS metagenome assembly PVML01 (sample SAMN08533508, study PRJNA380276) | Human gut metagenome, whole genome shotgun sequencing project. | isolation source: participant 1, chromium library | host: Homo sapiens | collected 2017 | reverse complement strand
TGTTTTTGGTATTAAAAAAAGCAAACAGAATCGAATCGCCAAAAAGCGAATGAGGAGGAACAAATGGAACGAAGAGAAAAAAGATTTGCTTCCAGAATTCTGGCATGGTTTCTGACCTTTTTGATGATCACAACCATGATTCCGACAAGTGCATTCGCAGCACTGCCGGCACAGGACACGGGAGCAGTTGTTTCAGAGGATGCGTCATCGGATGAAACAACGCAGGATGGTATTCTTTTAAAGACAACTTTGACGGACAAGCTTAAGGTAAAAGGACAGCGCAAGCTGTTCGATGTCTGGGCAAGAGATGCTGAGGACAACACGCTCAAACCGACAGCAACTCTTGACGGACAGGCACTTTCGGCAACCTGGAGTGATAATGTAAAGACAAGCTTTACGCTGGATTTCCAGGGCATGGAAGAAGGAGAGCATACCGTTGTTATTTCCGCAGAAGACGGAAAAGGAGCATCGAAAACACAGACTTATACCGTTATTTATCAGAAAGCCAAAAAAGGCGAATTTATCGGTTATGCAACGGTCAGCATTGAAGCCTTTACAATCTCAAAAGGTTATATCGTAGAACCGGTTCTGATGCCGGTTTACGAAGGTGACAATGCAGCGAAAGCATTTGTAAACCTGATCCGTGAAGAAGGCTATGATGTAGAATACACCGGAAGTCTGACCAGCAGTTTCTATCTGTCCCATATCGTAGGATCTAATGCAAAAAACCCAAAGAATGCGACAAAGAAACTGGATCTTGCCGGTGCAGCACTTGAGCCGCATATGGCAGAAAAACTTCCGGATCTGATGTTTGACGCCGACGGCGGAACAGAAGGTTCTCTTGGTGAATTTGACTACAACTACATGTCAGGATGGATGTACTGTGTAAATACGGTATTCCCGAATGTAGGATTTGCAGATTATTATCTGTCTGACGGCGATGTCATGCGTGCACAGTTTACTCTGAAGTACGGCGGTGATATCGGAGGTTCCAGCGGTATGGGCGGCGGCTATGATGATTCTTACAGCGTCGCAAACAAAGATGTGCTGACCACCACTCTGGCAAAGATCAATTCTGCACCGAACAGTGCCGAGCTGAAGGCAGATCCGGATATCGCAGCAAAGATCACAGAAGCAAAAGAAGTTCTGCAAAATATTGTTGCAGAACAGAGTGAAGTAGATAAAGTAAACGATGAACTGAACAAACTGCTTGGCGGTGAGATCACAAGTATCACACTGGATCAGAGTGAGATCACACTGGAAAACGAAGGTACCATGCAGTTAAATGCAAAAGTGGAGCTGACAGGCAAACCGACCGAGCCAATCGAATGGAACAGTGAAGAACCTTCTGTTGCAACGGTGAAAAATGGTCTGGTAACAGCTGTCGGTGCAGGAACGACCACGATCACGGCAACCTGCGGCGAAAAGACAGCAACCTGTAAAGTAACCGTAAATGCAAGTCCGCTTCAGGAAGTCCGGCTGGATAAATCAAAAATGGAAATCCTGAAAAATGACAGTGAAACACTGACAGCGACACTGGTTCCGGCAAATACCACAGATGACAGAACTGTTACCTGGAGCACAAATGCAGAAGATGTCGCAACGGTAAATCAGAGCGGAAGAGTAACCGGTAAAAAAGAAGGAACGGCTGTCATTACAGCAAAGGTTGGTGACAAAGAGGCCGACTGTACGGTAACAGTCAAAGAAGTCCATACACAGCGGATTTATTTTGATGACAGCAAACTGACCCTGAATAAAGGAAAGAACAAAACCTTATCTCTGAGATTTGATCCGTCCAATACAACGGATGCAAAAAAAGCGACCTGGGAAAGCTCAGAGCCGAGCGTTGCAAGTGTTTCCACAAGCGGATACGTACGTGCACTGAAAAAAGGAACGACTACGGTCACGGCAAAAATCGGTGACATGACTGCTTCCATTGAAATAGAAGTTGTAGAAGTGCCGATGACCGGCGTAAAGATCAGCTATGGCTCTAAATCACTGAAAGTAAAACAGTCCACCTATATGTCAGCAAGCTATCTTCCAAGTGATACCACAGATACCAAGAGCGGAACCTGGAAGAGCAGCAATACAAATGTGGCAACCGTTTCCAGTTCAGGAAAGGTAACTGCAGTCAGTGAAGGCGAAGCGATCATCACATTCACAAGCGGTGCTTTTACTGCAGAATGTTATGTAAAAGTTCTGGCTGCAAATGCAGACGTGTTCAGCACCATATCCATCACTCCGAATCAGAAAGAGATTGGATGTGGCGTTTCTGATACACAGAAGATTATGGCAGACGTAGGCGATGGAACCGATCCGGTCGTATGGACTTCTTCCAATCCGGCAGTTGTGGCAGTCAGCACAGACCAGTCTTTGGCAGCAGCACAGTCAGCAGAGAATACGATGCAGGTTGGAAAAGAAGCAGTGGTCACAGCAACCGGAAAGGGAACAGCAGTGATCACAGCAAAATCAGGACAGAAGAGCGTAGATATTCCGGTAACCGTTGTAGCAGCCGGCATGAAAGAGTTCAAGATCCTGGCAGGAACCAATGCAGAAACTTCTTTTGCATACGAGATCACACCGGAATATAATATTACGAAAAACAAATATCAGGTTGTCATCCCGGATGCAATTACCAATGTATATCTCTACTCCAAACTTGCAGATAATGTAACTGCAACGGTAACAGCACGTTACACAGCGGCAAATAACGGATCTGCGAAGAATATTACACTGAGAAGTGGTGCGACATCAAGTGCCGCCTACCTGACCAAAAAAGACATGAATGGCAACACACTGTATGTAGATGTGAAGAAGGGAGACGAGACAACAACTTATGAATTTGATGTTGTTCGTGAATCCACTCTGACATCCTTAAGTGTGGCATCTGTAGATGGAGAAGAAGTGCTTCATCCTGGCTTTGATAAAAATGTAACAGATTACACAGTCAGTGTAACCGACAACAACGACAGCGTAAAAATAAATGCAGCAGCATTTCTGGAAAACGCAGCAGTTTCTGTCAACGGTACCGCAGTGACAGGAGAAACATCAGTTCCTCTGAGCGGAGATGAGACTGTGATCACCGTCAAAGCAGCAATGGAAGATGTACCGTCTCAGGCAAGAGAATACAAGATTCATGTTCTGAGAAAAAAATCCGTAAAACTGACACTGAAAACAGATCCGGCAGATACAGTGATCACACTGAAAGATGCTGACAGCAAAAAGCTGAAAGCAGAGAACGGTGTATACACACTGAAGGCAGAAGAAACTTACAGCTATGTTGCCGTAAAAGCCGGATATGTTACAAAGAAAGATACGATTTCTATTACAGAAAACACCGAGAAAACCATCACAATGGAAAAAGCACCGGAGAGCACCAGAAAAGATGTATCCGCAGCATGGAAAAACTTCCGTAACAGTGATGACAACATGGGTATTACCTCTGCAAAAACACCAACGAGCGAGGCGACAACCTACGAAAAATGGTTTAAGAAACTGGGAAGCGGCTGGGGTGCAGCACCGAGTGTGCAGATCATCGTGGATAATTCCCTGATCGTCATGAGTGCAAACCATATTTACAAACTGGATCTGAATACAGGTGATATCCTGCAGACAGGCGATATGGTAGCAGCGACAAACTTTGGATACACACCGCCAACCTATGCAGACGGCATGATCTTTGCACCGCTGGCAGACGGACGTGTACAGGCGTTCAATGCAGAGACACTGGAATCTCTGTGGGTTTACCAGGATACGCTGAAAGGCCAGTCCTTAAGCCCGATCACTTACAGTGACGGTTATATTTATACCGGATTCTGGAATGCAGAGACAAAAGATGCAAACTATGTGTGCATCCCGGTTACGGATGAAGATCCGACGAACACACAGGAAGCAAAAGAAGCAGCATGGCAGTACACAAGCCTTGGCGGTTTCTACTGGGCAGGTTCTGTGGTACGCGGTGACTATGTTGTATTTGGTACGGATGACGGCACAAGCGGTTCAGACGGAACCGGACATGTATTATCTCTGAACAAGAAGACCGGAGCAGTTATGGACAGCGTTGATGTGATCGGTGACCAGCGTTCTACGATTGCTTATGACAAAGAAACAGACAGACTGTATTTCACAACAAAAGGCGGCTACCTCTACAGTCTAAAACTGAAATCCGACGGAACCTTTGATAAAGATACGCTGAAATCCGTACAGCCTGGAAGCATGAGCACCAGCACACCGGTTGTATACAACGGAAGAATCTATATCGGTGTGACAAGCGGAAGTAACTTCAGCGGAACCTATTCGATCAGCGTGATTGATGCGGCAACGATGACAGAGATCTACAAAGCACCGCTGAAAGGATATCCACAGTGCTCTGTACTTCTGTCAACCGCTTATGAAAAAGAAGACGGAAGTGTTTATCTGTATGCAACTTATAACAAGAATCCGGGTGGTATCACTCTGATCCGTGATAAAAAAGGACAGACAACTCCGGATGTAGAAGAAATTTTCACACCGGAAAAAGCAAGACAGCAGTACTGCATCACAAGTATTATCTGTGACGAAAACGGTACGCTGTACTATAAGAACGACAGTGCATGCGTTATGGCGGTTGCATCCAGTGAGGCATATATGACTGGCGTAACATCAAGTGCAGAAGGCAGCACGATCGATAATGGCGTGGCATTTGACGGAAAACTTTCCAGTCATGACATCGTTGTCCTGACTTCGGCAGATAAGACGACTCTGACCTTTACTGCTTCCGAAGGAAGCAGCATTACCATCGATGGCGTGGAAGGAAACAGCAGAGAGATGGAACTGACAGAAGCAGGCAAGAGCTTTGATGTTGTTGTGAAAAAAGGAAGCGATGAAAGAACTTATAAATTCACACTGAAACGTGAAAAACCGAATACCAACTTAAAAGAACTGTATGTCAGCGACAGTAATCAGTTTAACATGGGACTGGTCAGCTTAACACCGGCGTTCAGTAAGACAAATCATGTTTATCATGCAGAATACAGCACAACACGCCGCTTCCTGAATATCTGGACAGCAGCAGAAGATACAGGTTCAACTTATAAACTGTATCCGGTAAGTGCAGTAGGAAAGAGCACGGTCATCAGCAGTTCAGAAGGAAATATCATCCGTACTGCAACAAACAGTGGACACGACCGTTATGCGATCTATTTTGCAGACAACAGTGACTGCGCGACCGTCCGGATCGAAGTAACTGCAAAAGACGGCAAGACGAAAGATTCTTACTATGTAACACTGAAACAGCAGACAGGAAATGCACCGGTGATCTCGGCAGAAGAAGGTGCAGGTGTGCGTAAGAGTGCAACAAGTGCATCAGTAACATTCACAGCAAATGAATACGGTACGTTGTACTATAAAGTATTGCCGGAAACGGAAACTGCACCGGAATCCATTGATACAACAGGTGAAGGCATCCAGGTTGAAGTAGGTGAAAATACACTGGAATTAACCGATATTACAGATGCAGCATACAAAGTCTATATGGTGCTGAAAGACAGCGACAGTACACCAAAGACAAGTGAAATGCTGACCGTCAGAGTGGCGTCGGTAGAAGAACTGCTGGCACCGGCAAAAGAAGCAGCCATCACAGAGCTGAACGTATACAAAAATGCAGAGGATTACCGTGATGCAGAAAAAACACAGATCACAAAGATCCTTGCAAATGCAAAAGTCCTGATCAACAATGCAAAAACAGCAGAAGAAATTGCAGAACAGTTAAGCGATGCAAAAGCAGATCTGGACAAACTGAAAACAAGTGCAGAACTTGCAGCGGATGAAAAGACACAGACCGATGCAGATGCAGTAAAAGCACTGATCGAAGCACTTGGAGATGTAACACTCGAGAAAAAAGAAAGCGTAGAAGCAGCAAGAAATGCATACGATGCACTTTCCACAGATGCGAAGAAACTGGTTTCCAATTATGATGTTCTGGTTCAGGCAGAAAAGACCATTCAGACTCTGGAAGCAAAGAAACAGCAGGAAGAACTGAAAAACCAGATGGATGCAGCGGCAGCAGCATCCGTAAGCAGTGCGATCACAGCGATCGGCGAAGTAACGCTGGATAAGAGAGGTGTGGTAGAAGCAGCAAGAGCCGCATACAACACACTGACAGAAGATCAGAAAGCTCTGGTAACAAACTACACAGATCTGACCGCAGCAGAGAACCGCATTGCAGAACTTGTACAGGAGGCAGCAGACAAAGCAGAAGCAGACAAGGCAGAGCAGGCAAAACAGGAAGCTCTGAAAGCCAAAGCACAGCCGGTAGTCGATGCGATCGCAGCAATCGGAGAAGTAACACTTGACGGTGAAGAAGCGATCACAGCAGCAAGAAGTGCATATGAAGCCCTGGAAGCAGATGTGAAAGCAAAAGTAACAAACCTGTCTGACCTGGTCGTAGCAGAGAAGAATCTGGCACTGCTGAAAGCAGAGAAAGAGAGTCAGGACAAAGATGCAGCGGTAGCAGCATCCGTAAGCAGTGCGATCACAGCAATCGGAGAAGTAACGCTGGATAAGAGAGGCGTAGTCGCAGCAGCAAGAGCCGCATACGATACTCTGAGTGATGTCCAGAAATCACTGGTAACAAACTACAGCGATCTGCAGGCCGCAGAGAGTCGCATTGCAGCACTTGTAAAAGAGGCAGCAGACAAAGCAGAAGCAGACAAGGCAGAGCAGGCAAAACAGGAAGCTCTGAAAACCAAAGCACAGCCGCTAGTTGATGCCATTGCAGCAATCGGAGAAGTAACACTTGACAGTGAAGAAGCGATCACAGCAGCAAGAAGTGCATATGAAGCACTGGAAGCAGATGTGAAAGAAAAAGTAACGAACCTGTCTGACCTGGTTATCGCAGAAAAAGACCTGGCTGCACTTAAAGCAGCAAAGAAAGCAGCAGAAGACCTGAAAGCTCAGCAGGATGCTGCAAAGAAACAGGAAGAAGAAGCCAAGAAAGCACTTGAAGAGGCACAGAAGGCTCAGGATGCAAAACTGAAAGAGCAGGAAGAAAAACTGAAAGCAGAGAAAGACAAGTATGGATTTAATGAGAAGACAACTTTGAAATCTGCAAAGGTGAAAGGCAAAAAAGTAACTCTGAAATGGAACAAGGTTAAGGGTGCAAGTGGATACGAAATCTACTGCAAGACTGGAAAAGGCAAGTGGAAACTTGTGAAGACGCTCAATAAGGGCAGCAAGGCAAGCTACAAACTGAAAGGAAAAGCAGGTAAGAAATATACCTACAAAGTACGTGTATTCCAGAAAGTAGAAAATAAAGTGATCTACGGTCAGTACTCAAATACCAAGTCTGCAAAGATTAAAAAATAACAATTAAATTTCCGTATGCTGAGAGCATAAAAATATGAAATATATGCTTATCAGCAAGGAAGATGGATGATCAGGGGGGCAGAAATCTGCCCCCGGATCACCATTACAAAGATTACAATCTCAGAAAAAGAGATGCACTTACAGAAAGAACAGGAGTGTGGAGAAATGAGCAGAAAAACAAAAAAATGTGGTTATAGAAAACGGATTCTTGCAGGAGTTCTGTCGGCAGTTGTAGCTCTGTCATCTGTCCAGATGCCTGTTACTGCTGTCCATGCGGCAGCGTGGGATCAGAATAAATTTTCAGACAGTCTGAAGCTGCGTTTCTGGAACAATGAAAAGCCGGGAGTGCGTTTTTATATCAATGCAGCGGCAAAATATATTCTGGAAAACCAGCAGGAGCAGTCAGAAAAAACAGGAAACAGCTACCCGACCGTAGGAAGTACGTTTGGAGAATGGTCAGTATGGGATCTGCTGCGCGGCATGTATACAGGAGCAGATTATATCAACAGCATACCGGAGAATTATTTTTCTGACTATTTAAAACGTGTGGAAGCACATGTAGAAAATAAGAAAGGAAATCTGCATGCGGCAAAGTCTACCGAGTGGTCAAGACTGATCTTGCCGCTGACTGCAATGGGATATGATATCCGAAGCGTGGCAGGCTATGATTTTATTGAAAAACTATCTGATTCATTCAGTTTTTCGTATCGCCAGGGCATTAACGGTCCGATCTGGGAGATCATTTCCATGAACAGCGGCGGTTATGAATTTGACCAGACGGATCATCCAGAAACAGCAAATACTTTTGGAAAAATGCTGGATTACATTCTGAATCTGGAGATCACCGATGCAAACGGAATCAAAGGCGGCTGGGCATTGTCAGGAAATGTACCGGATGCCGATATCACTGGCATGACACTGACAGCATTTGCACCATATTATCTGAGTCAGGAAAAATATGAGCAAACAGATGCAACCTATAGTTATGATGAGTTTGCAAGTGCGGTAGAACGCGGTATTCTCGTGCTGGCAAATATGCAGAAGCCGAACGGCGGTTTTGAGAGCTGGGGAACGGTCAACAGCGAATCGACCGTATGGGCGATGATGCCGCTTCTGGAAATGGGGATCGATCCGAAATCAGATAAGGTAACGTTGCCGCATATCGGAAAAACATGCAGCTTTGTCAAAGAAGGAGCGACACGGGACGGCGTTTACACCGACAATATGGTAGATGCACTTCTGACCTTCTGGGCAGCCGGAAGCGGAAGCAGTGCGTCGATCGGCGGATTTAAACATGTAACGGCAGGCTACGACGGAGGTGGCGGTTCCGGCACAACGGTCAATCCGATGGCAACCGACCAGGCACTTTACGGACTGATTGCATACGACCGTTTTGCACACAAACAGAATTCCCTTTTTGATATGCAGGATCAGCTGGACGGCAGTTATCTGAATGCCACGGCAGATACTTATACGATCACCTATGACGGTCAGAAAGAGGGCGAGACCTTCACAACAGAAGCTTCCCCTTATGCAGAAGTACTCTTATCCGAAGGAAAAGTAACCGATGAACAGGAAGCATTTTTGACGGAGTGGAATACCAAACCGGACGGAAGCGGAATCAGATATTATCCGGGAGAACTCCTTTCCATGCCGGAGCAGGATATCACGCTTTACGCACAGTACGGACAGCCAAGTTATGCACTGAAATTTGAATTAAACGGTGGTACTCTTTCCGATGACATCATTCTTCCGGACACCTACAGTCCGAAAGACCAGATCACACTGCCGACCGCAGATGAGATCACAAAAGCAGGATGTAAATTTGACGGATGGTACACCAATGCGGAATTTACCGGAAGAAAAGTGACCGAAATACCGGCACACAGTTATGGCGATAAGACTTTTTATGCAAAATGGACGGTAAATACTGAAAAAGCAAATCAGTTTTATGCGATCGTGAATCGTCTGTCCGGCCATGCGACAGCCATTTCTGATAAAGAAGACATTGAAAAGGCGAGAGAATTGTATGATTCAATGCTGGATATCGAGAGGGAGCGGATCACGGCAAGTACTTATCATACTTTCCTGAAGAAGGAAAAAGAACTGAAGGAACTGCTTGCAAGCATGGATCAGGCAGAACAGGTCAGTGCGATGATCAAAGCACTGGATAAAGAACTGACGCTTGAAGATGAGCAGCTGGTAGTGCGTGCAAGAAATGCCTACGATGCACTGACAGAAACAGAAAAAGCGATGGTAGAAAATCTGGATATTCTGACGAAAGCAGAAGAAAAGATCTCACAGATGAAGGAAAACAAAGAAAAGGCAGATGCCGTGATCCGTCAGATCGAAGCAATCGGAGATGTGAACTTAGATTCCAGAGAGGAGATCACAGCGGCAAGAGAAGCATTCCAGGCACTGACAGAGAGCCAGCAGGCACTTGTTCCGGAGCGTGTGAGAAAACTTCTGGAGAATGCAGAAAAGAAGATCACAGAGCTTTTGGAGAAGAAAGACAGGATCGATGCATTTTCAAGCTGCGTTAAGCGGATCCCGGAAAAAGTGTCACTTACAGATGACAGTCTTTCACTTCTTATGAATGCCCATGCCGCATGGCTGAAATTGAACGATGAAGAAAGAGCACAGGTAGATGGAAAGCTGATCGAACAGATCAAAGAAAAAGAAAAAGAACTGCAGGAGCTTGCACAGGCAGAGGCAACGGATGAGGATTATACGGCAGTCAAAGAGATGGAAGAGCGGATTGCTGCGGCAAGCGGTGAGGTGAAACTTGAGGATGAAGAGACCCTGAAAAAGATCCGAAGTGATTTTGATGCGATGACAAAGATCCGGCAGGCGATGGTTGTCAATTATTATTCTCTCGTTGCACAGGAAATGGATCTGGAGAAGCTGAAAAAAGATACCGCCATCGCAGAAGCCATCAGCGAGCGAATTGCAGCACTTGGCGAGATCACCTTTGAAAGTGAAGAGAGGCTGACGGCACTGCGAAAAGATTACACTGCACTGACAACCGCACAGAAAAATCTGGTCAGAAATTATGAGCTGCTTGCACAGGCAGAAAATAAACTGGCAGATCTCAAATACAACAGAAGCCAGGCAGAGTCAGCTGTTGAAAAAATAAATGCCATAGGAGAAGTGACCCTGAACAGTCGTGAAGCTATCGCAAAAGCAAGGGCGGCGTACGATGCACTTCTGGAAGATCAGAAACAGTATGTCAGCGAAGAAATCTTAAAAATATTGACCGATGCGGAGGCAGAATATGCGAGACTGGAGTCCCTTGTTCTGAAAAACATCACGCTGGATAAAACAGAAGTCAACATGAAAAAAGGAGAACGGGTGACACTTCATGTGACTTACGATCCGGAAGATACGATCAGTGACAAAACCATCATCTGGAATGTGGCAGATCCTTCCGTGGCAACCGTGGAAAACGGCACAGTGACAGCCATCGGCGGCGGAGAAACGGCGGTGTCCGCCCATGTTGGAATGCTGACAGCGACCTGTACCTTAAAAGTGGAAGTTCCGCTGGAGAAACTTACATTTACAGAAAACAGCGTGACGCTGAAAAAGGGCGAGAGTCATATGTTAAAAGTACAGCTCCTCCCGGAAGATTTGAATGTAGCGGGCAGCATCCGTTATCGCAGTGCTAATCCACAGGTGGCATCTGTGGATGCAGACGGACAGGTCCGTGCACTTGCATCCGGAGAGACCCTGATCACAGCGTACTGCGTGGAGCAGCCTCAGATCCTGGCACAGATCAAAGTGACAGTTAAAGAAACGCAGCAGGTACAGCCGAAACCGACCGATCCAAACCAGAATATCACCGTTTCCGTACCAAAAGTTTCCTTTATTTCCCTGAAGGCATCCAGGAGCAAAAAAGCAGTGCTGAAGTGGAAGAAGATCAAAGGCGTGTCCGGATATGAGATTTCCTACGCAATCGGAAAGAAGAAAAACTGGAAGCGGGCGAAGACGATCAAAAAGGCGAACACCACAAAACTGACCTGGAAGAAACTGAAATCCAGGAAAAAATATTACTTTAAGATCCAGGCTTATAAGATCGTCGGAGGAAAGAAATACAGCGGAAAATACAGCAAAATTCGTTCTGTGAAAGTAAAATAAGCGGTGACTGATCCGGAACATCACAATTACAGTGAAAAATGGATCAGAATATTTTACAGTTTCAGAATAACAGGAGGAGCATATGAAAGAGCTTTTTCAAAAAATGATGAAAAAGTTGCGGAAACATTCAGAAGCAGCAGGTGCCATTGCGGCACTGCTGCTTATTGTGCTGTTTTCGGGAGTGATGATCCTGGGAATCCGTACGCAGAGAGAAAGTGTGCCGGAAAATCCGATCGATGGCATGGAGAAAAGCTCGATGGTCATGTTGACCGGCACGAAAGAAGTGCTGGCAGAGCAGACAAAAGAGAATGGAAGCAGCCGGCAGCAGATGCAGAATCAGCAGTCAGAAAATCAGGATATGAAGGAGACGGAGAGCGAATCGTCAAAAGAAAGCGGAGCTGACAGCCAGGGCACAGAAAGCACAGGGAGCGAAAGTAAAAACGAAAACGGCAGTTCAACAGAGGCAAACAGAGATGCTTCCGGAAACAATTCCGGCAATAGTAGCGGGACTGCATCAGGAACAAACGGAGGAAATTACGGAGACGGAACAGGCGGCGAAAAGACGGATGGAGACGATAAAAACAACAAAAAGCCGAATAAGAATCACTCCGGAAATAAAAACAAAGACAAAAACGGCAAAAAAGACAGGCAGTATTTCCGGACAACGATTGAAAACGGCGGGACGGTCACGAAAGCAGATTACAGTTATCAGATTGAACAGCTGACGGATCTGAAAGTACTGAAAACAGAAAACACCTTAAACGACGGCAAAGTGACCACTTACCGGGGAAGTCTGAAACTGGCACACGGCGAAAATAAGATTCTGGTGGCAGTCACTTATCAGCAGAAAGACGGTACCGAATTTACTGTTTCCAAAGAATATACCATCTATTACGACGAAGAAAAACTGCTGATCCAGACAAATCTGTCCGATCAGACGGTAAAAAGCGATCACATTTCTTTCCGTGCCTGGGCACAGCTTGGCAAAGAGACGTTTGCACTGACGGCAACGCTAAACGGTACACCGATCAGTGCCGATGAAAACTGGGATTATAAAGACGTTCCTTTGCAGGAGGGCGAAAATCAGATCGTTTTGGATGCAGAAAAAGACGGAAAGAGCGAACAGCAGGTTTATACCATAACTTATGAACGACCGCAGAACCAGAATATCCGCTTTGACACCGATCTGGAGGACAAAGAAGTATATAAAAAGAAATACCGGTTCTATGCACAGGCCTTTATGGGCAGTGACAAAGTCGAAGATCTGACCGCCTGGCTGAACGGAACGCAGCTTTCACCGACAGATGGTGACAACTATGAAGTGCTGCTGGAAGAGGGCGAAAACCAGATCACGCTGTATGCAGAAAAAAACGGAAGCAGTGAAGAGATTACCTATACCGTAACCTATGTCAAACAGAACAGCGGAGACGGAGACGGCGAAGGCAATGTGGAGGCACCAAGAGTTACCTGTACGCTTGGTGATTCCGGAAACAGTCTTGAGACGCAGCGAAAGAGCTTAAGTTTCCAGGTACAGGCAACCGATTATCATGGAAACGGGCTTGGTGCAGACAACATCCGCATTTCCTGTTTCGGTGACAGCGGAGACAATATTACCGGTCTGATCTGGGAGAACAGCGGCGATGTCAGTTACCATACGGAATTGTCCCAAGGCTATAATACCATGGTGATCACCGTCACCGATGCAGAGGACAACACAACGGAACTGACTTACAGCATTTTCTGTACGGCGGCAGAGAGCGGGGAGCGGATCGGAACGGTTCACATCAGCGTGGAAGCAACGACCGTAGGAAGCGGTATTCTGCTGTCACAGGATGTAGATATTTATGAGGGAGAGACTGCGGCGGAGACGGTAGTACGCATGCTGCAGAATAATGGCTATTCTGTTGACTATACCGGAAACTATGAGACCGGTTTTTATCTGGCAAGGATTAGTTCCGAGAGCAATTTTGTCACCGGAAATATTCCGGAGGATTTAAGAACCAAACTGGAAGAACACGGCTTTGAAATCTATGATTTTACACCGAACAGCCTCGGAGATTATGATTTTACAAAAGGAAGCGGCTGGATGTATCAGGTAAACGGCGTTTACCCGAACTATGGCTTAAGCGATTACTGTTTCCAGAACGGCGATACACTGCGGCTGCGTTTCACGCTGGCATACGGAGCTGATATCGGGCAGGACATGACCGGCGGTTCAGATAACTGGGGGTATGAATGGTAATGAAAAAGGGAAATGATCAAAAACAAAATGCAGAAAAAAGAAAAAACAGAATGACAGCCCTGCTCATGGCACTGATCCTGTGCGTTGGGATGGTTTCCGGCACAAACAAGGAAGTACGGGCACAGTCTGCATCCCAAAACAGTGAGATGCAAACAGCTTCTGAATCAGACGTTACGACAGAAAATACAGCAAATATAGCAGAAAATACAACAAAAAGTGCAGCAACTGTCACACATTACGAATACACGACAGAAGAAGTAAAAGAAACCATCCAGGGTATTTTTGAGTGGGCCAAGAGCCTCACAAATGCTGACGAGCTGATCGATAAGACCTTTCTGGAAGGGGCGGATACTTCGCTCAATGACTGGTTTGCCTTTGCAGCAGCGAGAAGCGGATACAAGGAAGACTATAAAAGCTATCGAAAAGCGATGGAAACAGCGATCGCCAAAAAATATGGCACAAAAAAAGAAAAACTCGGAAAAACGACCGAATATCAGAGAGCGGCACTGGTGATCGCGGCTCTTGGCGGTGATCCACAGGCAGTAAGTGACATGGCAGGAGAGAAGACCATCAATCTGATTGCAGACGGAACGTACAACCGCGGAAAGACAGAACCGCTCGATACGCAGGGAACAAATGCACTGATCTGGGCACTGATCGCACTGGATTCCGGGGATTATGAAGTGCCGGAAGATGCATACCAGAGCCGGGAAGAGATCCTGGCAGAACTTTTAAAAGCACAGGAGAGTGACGGCGGATTTTCCCTCTCAGCGGGTTCCGGGCAGATGGATGTAGATATCACTGCCATGGCACTGACTGCCCTGGCACCATATTACGAAGAAAACAGCGAGGCGAAAGCGGCAGCAGATCTTGCACTGTCCTGGATCTCTGAACATCAGGAAAGTGACGGAGGATTCTGTTCTTCCATGGATACCGGCACAGAAAGCTCTGAGAGTTGTGCACAGGTTCTGACGGCTCTTTGCAGTCTAGGCATCGATCCGCAGAGCGACAGTCGTTTTATCAAAAACGGAAATACCGTGCTTGATAATCTGATGAGCTTTCGTCAGGAAGATGGCGGATTTGTCCATGCTTATGTTTATGATGCATCCAATCCGGCATCCATACCGGATGAATCCGATTTTCTGGCAGGAGGCCAGGCGGCATACGCACTGACCGCATTCTGCCGTTACAAAAACAATATGAAAAATTTATTTAACTTGCGTCCGGAAAAAGCATCCCTGCTTTCGAAAAATGGCAGTGCCATGCCGGTCATGGTCATCGCAGTGGTGATTGCAGTGATCGCAGCGGCAGTGGTACTGATGTTAAAAAGAAGAAACAAAAAAGAATGATCCGGCACAGGAGAAGTATGGGATGCCATGACAGCAAAAACAGGATTCAGGTGTGCAAAAGTACGGTTGGGAAGAAAAGTTTAACGGATTTTGCAGAAAGTAAACAGTATAAATATAACAGGACAGTTATGAGAAAGAGAGGGCATATGAGAAAAACAGAAGCAATGATAAACGAGATTGAAAAAGTAATCATTGGAAAAAGAGAAGTGATCGAACAGGTGCTGATGACAATCCTGGCGAAAGGCCATGTGCTTCTGGAAGATATTCCGGGAGTCGGAAAGACAACGCTGGCACTGAGCTTTGCAAAAGTCATGGGCGTGGACTATCATCGAATTCAGTTTACGCCGGATGTTACCCCTTCCGATGTGGTCGGATTCTCCCTGTACGACAGGCAGAGTGGAGAGTTTCAGTACAAACCGGGGTCAGTCATGTGCAACCTGCTTCTGGCAGATGAGATCAACCGTACTTCCAGCAAGACACAGGCAGCCCTGCTTGAAGTAATGGAAGAAGGAAATGCCACGGTAGATGGAAAAACCTATGAAATCCCGAAGCCATTCACTGTGATTGCCACACAGAATCCGTTCGGTTCTGCCGGAACACAGATGCTCCCGCAGTCTCAGATGGATCGTTTTATGGTCAAACTCTCCATGGGTTATCCGGACTTTGAAAGCCAGATCAATATCCTGCGGGATCGTCAGACGGAGCAGCCGCTAGATTTGCTTCAGATGATCTCATCCCGAGAAGAAGTACAGCAGCTTCAGCAGGAAGTAAAAGAGGTAGAAGTGGCAGATGATATCCTCAGATACATCACACTGCTTGTAGAAGCGACCAGACAGAACGACAAGATTCAGCTCGGCGTCAGCCCGCGAGGAGCACTGGCCCTCAACAACATGGCAAAAGCATCCGCTTACATAAACGGGCGAGATTATGTGATCCCGGATGATGTCCTTCGCGTATTTGCAAAGGTATGTGCACACCGCGTGATCCTGCATCCGCGTGCCAAAGTTGCGGGTATCCAGGCAGAAGAGATCATGGAGCAGATCACACATCAGGTTTCCATTCCGGAGATCAGATAGGAGGAGAACATGAAAAAATCCAGAATCCTTGCCGGCATCTGGATGCTGTTTCTGGTGCTTGCATATCTGGTAAGTGCGAGCATCACCATAGGAATTGCAGCTGTGGCAACCGTTCTGCTCTGCTTTTTCTGCTTTTTTCTTTCGATTGCCATGAAAAATAAAGTAACCTGCTATTTTGAAGTGCCGGACATGGCAGAAAAAGAACAGCAGGTTTACGGGAAACTGATCTTTGAAAACCACAGCCTGCTGCCGGCAGGACGCTTAAGGGCAGAACTTCTGTTTCAAAATCTGCTGACCGGAGAGAAAGAAATCTGCCATCTTGACAGTATGGCAGCGGGGAAAGAAAAGACAGAAACGAAATGGAGTGTTTGCAGTAACTGCTGCGGGGCCATCAGAATATCCGTGCAGAAACTTCTGGTCAGTGACATGCTGGGACTGTTTTTGACAGAGCAGAAGCTTAACATCAGCGATACCATGATCGTGCTTCCGGAAATGAAAACGGTGGAAGTACAGGTCGGAGACAGTTTTACGACCGACTGGGAAAGCATACAATATTCCGAACAGAAAAAAGGGGACGATCCGGGAGAAACCTTCGGGATCCGGGAATACCAGCCAGGTGACAGCACGAAGATGATTCACTGGAAAATCTCACAGAAACTGGGAGAACTTTATGTGAAGGAACCGGGACTTCCGGTAGAAAATGCAGTGCTTCTGTTTTTTGAGACAGCAAAACTGACCGGGGATAGCAGAACTTCAGATCAGGCAGAACTGATGGAAAAATTGATCTCCGTTTCCGAAAATCTGACGGAGAAAGGGATGCATCACAAGATCGGCTGGTACGATCAGAAAAAAGAGCAGCTTTGTATGGAAGAAATCGACTCCGCAGATAACCTTGCCCAGATCATACACGGCTTACTTTCACTGGAGAGAAAAGAAAAAACATTCACAGGCTTGCAGGAATATGCACAGAAATATCAGGAACAGCCATTTGGACATATTCTCTATTTTACCGCAGAAGATCCGGGAAATCTGGCAGATCTCTTTGCATGGCAGTGCAGTTTCCAGACCGTACGGCCAGGAGAAGATGTCGGTATCCTGCTGATTTAGGAGTGAAATATGAAGAAACACAGAAAAATTCAAAAAAAGCAAGAAACAGAACTGTACGTTCAGGTTGCAGAGAAGCCGGAAAACCAGAAAGAAAATGTCGGAGAAGCACTTGCCTGTTTCTGCATTTATGTCGGATGGTATCTTATGGTGATGCAGTTTTGCAGGGCATCTCTGGCGATGACTCTTTCTGGCAGTGTGGGAGCGATTCTACTTGTGATGGCCGTTCTTGTAAATGGACAAAAAGAAAAGAAATTCATGCGGAAAATCGTGCATGAAATTCTGGCAGCGGCAGTTCTTTGTTTTCTGATCAGCTTTACGATTCGAAAGGGCTGGATCTTTCAGGGAGCACTGATCGCCGGAAACGGGCTGCTTGAGACGATCGGGAGAAATATGCGAACCTTTGAGCCGGATTATGCACTTACGATTTCCGAACCTTTGCAGCCATTTGTTACAGCCGTTTTTTATGTAACAGCAGGCATGCTTCTGGCAGCTCTTCTGGAATTTTTAAGGGTCAGCAAAAGCTGCATCGGAACGATTCTCGTCAGCCTTATTCCGGGAGTTCTGCTTCTGATCTGGCAGAAAGAAGCAGTTCTTTTTCCGGTGCTTCTGATCTATGCAGGTCTTCTCTGCCTTGTTGCCTTTCGGAAAAAAGAAAAAGGTCTGGCACAGTTACAGACAGATGTGATGCTGCTTGTGTTATTTGCGGCAGTGACGGCAGCCGGATTTTTCATGCTTCGGGGAAAAGCTTCGAGTTTTTCGCCAGACAATCCGTTCTCGCAGAAAGTACAGAAATTTGCAGAACAGATCCGTTATGGGAAAAAGACGGTGGATTCCCTGCCGGAAGGACAGTTCCGGGGGCTTGGAAACCTGAAACTGACCGATGAAGCCGCTCTGAAAGTGACCATGGAACATCCGGGTTCTCTCTATCTTCGTGGATTTGTCGGCAGTATTTACACAGAAGACGGCTGGAAACAACAGGATGCAGATGAAATTTACGATAAAAAGGATCTGTTTTACTGGCTTCACAAAGAAAACGTTTCCGGGCTTCAGCAGCTTACCGCTCTTTATCAGCTGGAAAATCCTGCAGACGATGACACCGGAAATATGACTGTCACGACCATTGGTGCGAGCCGGAAATATGCTTATGTGCCGTATGAGCTGAGTACGCTTCCGGATACTCTGGAAAATGTCCGAAGTTTTGGAGATGACCGCTTGATCCCGGAAGGATTCCGGCCGCAAAAGACGATTTCGTTTCCGGTACACAGCAATCTGATCAGAAAGTATCCGCAGATCGCATCCGCATATTATCAGGATCAGGATACGGAGGCATTTGCAGAATACAAAAAATGCGAAAACAGCTACAATGCATATGTATATGACCAGTATCTGCAGGTACCGGATTCTCTGAAACAGATGCTTACAAAAGTGCTTGCTTCTGATTCGGATGAGAAAGACAGCGAAAATGTTACGTCTCATATTTCCTATGAAGAGGCAAATACCAGGATTACCGGATATTTAAATGAGAACATCACTTATACAGAAGAGATCGATCCGAAGAATACAGATGCATCCGGAGAAGATCAGAAAACAGATGCAAAGACCGGAAATTTTGTGACCGATTTTCTGATGACGGAGAAGAAAGGCTATTCCGTGCATTATGCATCGGCGGCTGTTCTGATGTACCGCTGCTTCGGAATCCCGGCACGCTATGTCGAGGGTTATCTGGTCACGCCGGAGATGGCAGAAAATGCTCAGGATGACGGAACGATCTATGTGACTGGAAAAGAGGCCCATGCATGGGTGGAAATCTATCAGGACGGCATCGGATGGATCCCGATGGAAGTGACGCCGCCGTATCTCGACAAGATGGAACGCCCGGATTTCGAGACGGTTTCCTGGCAGGGAGCACAAAATCAGGGAGCTTCTGAGCAGACGGACACAGCAGAACAGATCAAAGATGAAGAGCAGACAAAGCCGGAAACCAGGAAAGGCAGAAAACAGCTGCCGGTTCGGAAAATTCTGATCGTTGTGATCCTTTTGCTGATACTGGCACTGATCCTGTGGATCGCTTATCAGATTTTAAAATATCGCAAAAAATGGAAAGAAAAGAATCGGGCGATGTATTCGAAAGATGCCTCACAGGCGATCCGAAGCTGTTATGCACAGCTAAGGTGCTGGCTTATGTACGACGGAGTCCGGATAAAGGGAGGCTCCAGATATCAGATCTGCGAAGAACTGAGCAGAAAGTATAGCTCCGAGATGGCAGATCAGTATCGGAAAGTGACAAGACTGGCAGAAAAAGCTGCATACAGCAGCCATGCAATGGAAGAAAAACAGGCAGAAGAAGTCCGGGCATTTCTTATGAGTACGCAAAAACAGATATTAAATGGAAAGAATCTGTTTCAGAAATGGAAGATGCAGCTGAAAGTACTCTCCTGAAACACCGGGCAGGATTTCCGGCAGATCACAGGGGCACAAAAGGATAAGCAGAGCTGGTAATTGCTTGACATTTCCGGCAAATCAGCTTATCATACGAATATTGTGACCAGAAACCGGTGCCGTCCGGCATCCATAAAAGGGGTATCATGATCAGCCAAATGGACTGCTGAATGATACAGAAACAGGAAAGGATAACGTATGTCTTATATTATTGTATTTTTTATATCAATGGTTCCGCTGATCGAACTTCGAGGAGCGATTCCATATGCCGTAGCCCAGGGACTGCCGTATGTGCCATCCTACATCATAGCCATCCTCGGAAATATGCTTCCGGTGCCGTTTATTTATCTGTTTGCCAGAAAAGTACTGCTCTGGGGAGCCGACAAACCGGTTATCGGAAAGTTCTTCACCTACTGTATCGAGAAAGGTGAAAAAGGCGGAAAGAAACTTCAGGCAACCGCAGGAAAAGGCCTGTTCGTGGCTCTGCTGCTGTTCGTAGGTATTCCGCTTCCGGGAACCGGAGCATGGACCGGAACACTTGCGGCAAGCTTCCTGGATATGGATTTTAAGTCCAGTATCATCGCAGTCATGCTCGGCGTTATGCTCGCCGGCATCATCATGGGACTTGCATCCGCAGGACTGCTCGGGGCAGTCAGTGCATTGTTTGCAGTGTAAGGTTTTTTGTGGTTGACCTTATTTTCAGATAATGGTATGCTAAGAGACGAAGGAACAGATAAATTTTCCTTCAATAAAGCATGGTATTTATACCGGGAAAGGAGAATTGTTATGGTAAAGAGAAATATCGTACTTGGCAATGTAGCAAATGTTCAGGAGTTCAACAGAATCTGCGGACATATGGATTTTGATGTGGATCTGGCACAGGGCAAATACCTGGTAGATGCAAAATCCATCATGGGCATTTTCAGTCTGGACATGGAAAAACCATTAGAGCTGTGTGCAAATACAAACGATGAAGCTTTGATTGACGAAAAGTTCAAAGCTTTTATCCAGTAATTGCAGATGTTAAAAAAAGTAATACAAAGATATGCAGTCGCTTTTGGCATGGCAGCAGCCATGTTCGCCGCAGGAGCCGGGGGGATACAGAGAGCAAATGCGGCAGGGATTGCAGATCAGGCAGGAAGTGTACAGGAGTCTGAGACCGTGCGGCAAAGTGAAACGCCGCAGGAGTCCGAGATGCAGAGGCAGCCAGAGACTACACAGCAGTCCGAAACGACCGGCCAAAGTGAGACACTTCCTCTGAAAAATGTTAAAAAAGCACCGAAGCTTTCCGGGAAATGGGTAAAACAGCATGGAAAGGTTCGGTTTCTTTTACCGGATAAGACTTATGCAACAAAGACCTGGGCAAACATAAAAGGCAGATATTACTATTTTGATAAAAACGGTTTCCGCCGCCAGGGGCTGTTCCGCTATCGCAATGGAAAGACGTACTATCTTGGCAAAAAGGGAGCGATGGTCACCGGATGGCAGAAGATCAAAAAAAACTGGTACTATTTCGGCAAAAACGGTGCCATGAAGAAAGCCTCCTGGATCAGGACAAAGACCGGTTATGCCTATGTAGATGCAAAAGGAAAGCGAGTGGTAAGCAGCTGGGTCAAAGTAAAAGGCAAAAAGTACTATATCGATGAAAAAGGCGTCAAAGTGACAAAGAGCCGTTACATCGGCAACAAAGCTTATTATTTTGACAAAAAGGGTGTTTATCATAAGGACAAAAAGATCAAAGAGCGGCTGATCAACCCGAAAGGTAAGATGGTGGCACTGACGTTTGACGATGGTCCGGGACCTTATACCGACCGTCTGTTAAAATGCCTGAAGAACAACCGGGCAGCAGCGACTTTCTTCCTGGTTGGGACGAGCATCGCAAATTATCCGGACACGATACAGCAGATGGCAAAACAGGGATGTGAGATTGGAAATCACACCTGGGATCATGCAAGCCTTTCGTCTTTGAACGGCAGTTCCATACAGAATGAAATCAGCAGCACAAATGCTCAGATCCGTGCACTCACCGGCCACAATGCGACGCTGGTGCGTCCGCCGTATGGAGCCTACAACAGCAATGTGCAGATCAATGCGGGAGCACCGCTGATCCTGTGGAGCATTGATACCCTGGACTGGAAGACAAGAAACGCCCAGAATACGATAAATGTGGTTATGAATGAAGTGAAAGACGGCTCGATCATCCTGATGCACGATATCCACAGCCCGTCTGTGGATGCAGCAGAAGTGCTGATCCCGAAGCTGATCGCATCCGGTTATCAGTTAGTTACGGTCAGTGAACTGGCAAAATACCGCAGTGTGGCCATGTACCGCGGAGGCGTGTACAATGCCTTTTACCGCTGATTGGATTTTACAGCATCCGGTAAAACAGGCGAGACATTCTTGAACAACTGCACTTAAATGAAAGAAAGCTGGAGTATAATCGAAAGATCATACCCCAGCTTTTCGTTACTTTGTAATGTGAGATTTATGATGCCTGCGGATTGTTCCGTGCGTCGCACTCCCACAATTCCTGGCATCATATCTATTCTGCTTCGTGTTTTGCGACAGCGGCTTCTACGAATCCACGGAACAGCGGATGCGGACGGTTCGGGCGGGACTTCAGTTCCGGATGAGCCTGTGTTCCGATGAAGAACGGGTGATCCGGAAGTTCTACCATTTCCACGATACGTCCATCCGGAGAAATACCGGAGAGCATCATGCCGTTTTCTGTGAGCACTTTGCGGTAATCGTTATTAAATTCATAACGATGACGATGACGTTCATGAATCGTTTCTTCACCGTAAAGCTTATAAGCCAGGGAAGATTTATCCAGTACACAAGGATAAGAACCAAGTCTTAAGGTTCCCCCGATATCCTCAATGCCGTCCTGCTCCGGCAGAAGTGCAATGACCGGATGGGTAGTCTTAGGATCCAGTTCGATGCTGTGTGCGTCATTGTAGCCAACCACATGGCGGGCGAATTCAACAACCGATAACTGCATGCCAAGGCAGAGCCCAAGGAATGGGATCTTGCGGATACGGGCAAATTCGATTGCCGTGATCTTGCCTTCGATGCCACGGTCACCGAAACCGCCAGGAACCAGGATGCCATCCATATCACCGAGCACTTCTTCGACGTTACTGTTGTTGAGCAATTCGGAATCCACCCACTTGATATTTACAGTCGCATGCTGTGCGATACCGCCGTGTTTCAGGGCCTCCACAACACTGATGTAAGCATCGTGCAGCTGGATATATTTGCCTACCAGAGCGATATTTACTTCTTTTGTCGGATGACGCAGAGCATTTACCATAGCTTTCCAGTCTTCCAGATCCGGCTCCGGGCAGTCAAGCTTCAGGCAGTCGCAGACAACCTGTGCCAGATGTTCTTTTTCCATGGCAAGCGGTGCTTCGTAGAGATATTCCACATCAAGATTCTGCAGAACATGGTCACTTGGCACGTTACAGAACAGTGCGATCTTGTCCTTGATGCCATTGTCAAGCGGCAGCTCGGAACGGCACACGATCACATCCGGCTGAATTCCCATACCCTGGAGCTCCTTTACGCTGGCCTGTGTCGGCTTGGTTTTCATTTCACCTGAGGCACGCAGGTAAGGGATCAGAGTAACGTGGATCAGGATCGCATTTTCATGTCCGACATCGTGCTGGAACTGACGGATGGATTCCAGGAACGGCTGACTTTCGATATCGCCGACCGTACCGCCAACTTCAATGATCGCAATGCTGGTTTCGTCTGATGTAAAATCGCGATGGAAACGGCTCTTGATCTCATTGGTGATATGAGGGATGACCTGTACCGTTCCACCGCCGAAATCTCCGCGGCGTTCTTTCTGCAGAACGGACCAGTAAATCTTACCGGTTGTGACATTGGAATTTTTCGTCAGACTTTCGTCGATAAAACGCTCATAATGTCCAAGGTCCAGGTCTGTCTCAGCACCGTCGTCGGTTACAAATACCTCACCATGCTGGATCGGATTCATCGTTCCCGGGTCGATATTGATATAAGGATCGAATTTCTGCATCGTTACTTTGTAGCCACGTGCTTTCAGAAGTCGTCCGAGGGATGCGGCTGTGATACCCTTTCCCAGTCCGGAAACAACACCTCCTGTTACAAATACATATTTTACTGACATAATTTCCTCCGTTCTGTGCACAAAACACGCATTTTTTTTGACCAGATATTAAGTTCCTAAAAAAAATACGGAAAAGATTATACACTATGCAAAGAAAAAAATCCAGTAAATCATACTGGATTTTTCAAAAAAGTACAAAGAAATTTTAGTGATAGTTTTTGTTGTTCTCATATTTTGCTTCCATCGTGAACTGGATACCGAGCTGTTTCAGCTTTTTGATATCCACCGGGGAGAGCATAACAGAAGTATGTGCCTGGCATTCGGCAAGTTTCGGCAGCTGTTTCATAGCCAGAGCAGCATCTTCATGAGCGGCGGCACTGATGGACAGGGCGATCAGGACCTCATCGGTATGCAGTCTCGGATTGCGGCTTCCGAGGTAAGCAGTTTTCAGACGCTGGATCGGCTCCAGAGATTCCGGTGCAATGATATTTTTCTCGTGGTCAATGCCGGCAAGCTCTTTTAAGGCATTTAACAGAACCGCAGAAGCGGCACCGAGCAGGTCAGAAGTCTTTCCGGTGATGATCCTGCCGTCCGGCAGTTCTATAGCAGCAGCCGGAGCACCGGTCAGTTCTGCGACACGTCTTGCAGCCGGAACAACCTTGCGGTCGGTTGCAGTAACGCCAGCCTGGTTCATGATCAGCTCGATTTTATAAACTTCCTCTTCCTGATTGCGTCCGGTCAGAAGTCCGTTCAGTGCGTTGAAGTAGCGGCGGATGATCTCCTGGCGGGAAGCTTCCTGGCAGAGTGCATCATCGCAGATGCAGTTTCCGGCCATGTTGACGCCCATGTCAGTCGGAGACTGATAAGGGCTTTCGCCGTAGATCTTTTCAAACATTGCTTTTAAAACCGGGAAGATTTCCACATCGCGGTTGTAGTTTACCGTGGTAAATCCATAAGCTTCCAGATGGAACGGATCGATCATGTTGACATCGTTCAGGTCAGCCGTTGCTGCCTCATATGCCAGGTTGATCGGATGTTTCAGCGGAATGTTCCAGATCGGGAAAGTCTCGAATTTCGCATATCCGGCACGGATACCTCTGCGATGCTCCTGATAAAGCTGAGATAAGCAGGTAGCCATCTTTCCGCTTCCAGGACCAGGGGCAGTGATCACGACCAGAGGGCGGGAAGTTTCGATGTAGTCATTTTTACCGAATCCCTCATCACTTACGATATGAGAAACATTATTCGGATAACCCGGAATCATATAGAGGGTGTAAACCTTGATGCCGAGTTTGATCAGACGTTGTTTAAACAGGTCTGCACTGGTCTGTCCGGAGTATTTTGTGATAACGACACTTCCGACAAAAAGTCCACGTTCTTCGAAAGAGTCGATCAGACGCAGTACATCGGTATCGTAAGTGATGCCGAGGTCGCCGCGGATTTTATTTTTTTCAATATCCACCGCACTGATGACGATGACGATCTCTGCGTGCTCGGACAGCTGCATCAGAAGCTGAAGCTTGGAATCCGGCTCAAATCCCGGCAGTACACGGGAAGCGTGGTAGTCATCAAATAACTTTCCGCCAAATTCCAGATAAAGTTTGTCTCCGAATTTGTCAATACGCTCGCGGATACAGCGAGACTGTGTAGCAAGATATTTTTCGTTGTCAAATCCTTTTTTCATATGATTAAGAACCTTTCCTAAAAATTCAAGTCGGATGCACGCAAGAACCGGCGTGCATTTCCTTGTTACAAAGTAACTCTTGCACTAGTATACAATAAATCATACCCGTTCGGCTACCGTTTTTTTAGAAAAGATTCATAATTGTGAGCTTTTTTTCACAATCTATATATTGATTTCTTCTGAAACTGTACTTATAATGGGATAAGTTGGAGTTTGCATATGAGGAGGACAAAAATGGACAACAATCAGATGCAGGGCGGCGGTCCTGGCAGACCACAGGGACCGGGTGGACAAAAACAGCCGGACAATGGTCGCAATAAGAACAATGGGAAAAAGCAAGGCGGCGGCAAAAGCATTCTGGTTTTTCTGGTGATTACTTTGATTGTGATGCTTGCCACGAATATCGTTACCAGCATGGTAAAAGATACAACCGAGCGTGAGATCACTTATAATCAGTTTATTAACATGGTTGACCGCGGAGAGGTCGAATCTGTAGAGATCGGTTCCAATCGAATCGACATCAACCTGAAAAATCAGCCAATCCCGGGTGTGAAGATCACCTGTTATACCGGTATCATGGACGATCCGACACTGACAGAGAGACTGCTCAAGGCAGGTGTACAGTGTACCAAAACCGTACCGGACAATTCTTCTTACCTGATCTTAAATATCGTGGCAAATGTTCTGCCGCTGGTTATGATCGGATTTATTTTCTACTTTTTCATGCGTCGTATGGGATCAGGCGGCGGAGTCATGGGTGTCGGCAAGAGCAAGGCAAAAGTTTACGGCGAGAAGGAAACCGGTGTGACCTTCCAGGATGTTGCCGGACAGGATGAAGCAAAAGAATCGCTTCAGGAAGTCGTAGGATTTCTCGAAGATCCGCAGAAATACGTGAAGATCGGAGCGAAGCTGCCGAAAGGAGCACTGCTTGTCGGCCCTCCGGGTACCGGTAAGACACTGTTGGCAAAGGCAGTCGCAGGAGAGGCACACGTGCCGTTCTTCTCCATTTCCGGTTCCGATTTCGTAGAAATGTTTGTCGGTGTCGGTGCATCGCGTGTGCGAGACCTGTTTGAAGAGGCCAAAAAGAGTGCACCGTGTATCATTTTTATCGATGAGATCGATGCGATCGGTAAGAGCCGTGACAGCCGTTATGGCGGCGGAAACGACGAGCGTGAGCAGACACTGAACCAGCTGCTTGCGGAGATGGATGGTTTTGATTCCTCCAAAGGTGTGCTGATCCTTGCAGCAACGAACCGTCCGGAAGTTCTGGACTCTGCACTTCTGCGTCCGGGACGTTTTGACCGCCGAGTGATCGTAGACCGCCCGGATCTCAAAGGAAGAGAAGATATTCTGCGTGTACACGCAAAGAACGTTAATCTTGATGAGACGGTCAATTTCAAAGAAATCGCCCTGGCAACAGCCGGAGCTGTCGGATCAGACCTAGCAAATATGGTCAATGAAGCAGCCATCCTTGCTGTAAAAGCAGGAAGAAGTGCCGTATCTCAGGCAGATTTATCGGAAGCAGTCGAGCTGGTTGAGATGGGAAAAGAAAAGAAAAACAAGATCCTGAGCAAAAAAGAGCGGGAGATCGTTTCCTATCATGAAGTCGGACACGCACTGGTCAGTGCACTGCAAAAAGATGCAGAGCCAGTACAGAAGATCACGATCGTGCCGCGTACATCCGGAGCACTCGGATATGTCATGAACATTCCGGAAGAGGAGAAATGCCTCTATACAAAAGAAGAACTGTGGGCGAGACTGGTAGAATTTACCGGCGGCCGTGCAGCAGAGGAGATCGTATTTGGTTCGGTGACAACCGGAGCATCCAATGATATCGAGAAAGCAACTTCCATTGCCCGCTCAATGATCACACGCTACGGTATGTCTGAGAAATTCGGACTGACCGGTCTGGAGCGTGCGGCAAACCAGTACCTCGATAATCAGACGGTTCTGGACTGCAGTGAGGTGACACAGGCCGAGGTCGATAAAGAGATCACTGCCATGCTCAAAAAGGCATATAAGGAAGCAAAAGATATGCTTACGGCAAACCGCAGCATTCTGGATCACATTGCCGCTTTCCTGATCGAGAAAGAGACGATCACCGGAAAGGAATTTATGGAGATCCTGCGTAAAGTACAGGCAGAAGAAGCACAGAAAAACAGCGAAATACAGACCGAAGAAAACAGCACAAAAGTAAATCTTTCAAAAGAGAACACAGCAGACACCGCAACCGAGTAAGTGAGGATGTAAAAGCAGATGTTTGATATTCAGGAAGAATTAAAAAAGCTCCCGGCTAAGCCGGGAGTTTATATTATGCATGATGACAGAGATGCCATTATTTATGTGGGCAAGGCGATCAGCCTGAAGAACAGGGTGCGGCAGTATTTTCAGACCAGCCGCAATAAAGGTGCCAAAATCGAGCAGATGGTCACAAGGATCGCCAGATTTGAGTATATCGTAACGGATTCCGAGCTGGAGGCACTGGTTCTGGAGTGCAATCTGATCAAGGAACACCGCCCGAAGTACAATACGATGCTCAAGGATGATAAGACTTATCCATTTATAAAAGTAACGACATCGGAGGCATATCCTCGGATTTTGTTTTCAAGGAGCATGAAAAAGGATAAAAATAAGTATTATGGACCGTACACCAGTGCCGGGGCAGTCAAAGATACGATCGAGTTGATCCGTAAGATTTACAAAGTCCGTACCTGTAATCGCAGACTGCCGCAGGATATCGGAAAAGAGCGTCCCTGCCTGAATTATCACATCAAACAGTGTGATGCACCATGTCAGGGCTATATCAGTCAGGAAGAGTACCGCAGATCCTTAAACGGAGCGATGGATTTTCTGAACGGAAACTACGGACCAATCCTGAAAATGCTCGAAAAGCGGATGCTGGATGCCTCGGAGCGTATGGAGTACGAGGAGGCAGCGACCTGGCGTGACCTCAAAAACAGCGTCAGCCAGATCGCACAGAAGCAGAAGATCACAAGCAGCGACGGCGAGGACAAAGATGTGATCGCCGTGAAAATGGACGGCAGCGACGCAGTAGCCCAGGTATTTTTTATCAGACAGGGCAGGCTGATCGGCAGAGACCATTTCTTCCTGCGGATCGCACCGCACGATTCGCAGAATATCGTGATTTCCAGTTTTATGAAGCAGTTCTATTCCGGCACGCCGTTTATTCCAAGGGAGATCATGATCCCGTGTGAGATCGAAGATCAGTCCGTCTTAGAAGAGTGGCTCGGAAAGCGAAAAGGGCAGAAGGTGCACATCAAAGTACCGAAAAAAGGTACCAGGGAAAAACTGGTTGAGCTTGCCACGCAGAATGCAGAGATTGTCCTGCGACAGGACAAAGATCGTATCAAACGAGAAGAAGGACGCACAATCGGGGCGATGAAAGAAATTGCCGGCTGGCTGGATCTGCCAGATCTGGTACGAGTGGAAGCCTATGATATTTCCAATATCAGCGGTTTCGAGTCGGTCGGATCTATGGCAGTCTTTGAACGCGGCAAACCAAAACGAAGTGATTACCGCAAATTCCGTATCAAAACCGTGCAGGGGCCAAACGACTACGCAAGCATGGAAGAAGTCCTGACAAGACGTTTTACACACGAGAGTGACCCTGAGAAAAAAGAGTATGACAGTTTCGGAAAACTGCCGGATCTGATCATGATGGACGGCGGCCGCGGTCAGGTCAATATCGCACTTGGCGTTCTGGAAAAGCTGGATCTTAACATCCCGGTCTGCGGTATGGTAAAAGATGACCGGCACCGCACCAGAGGCCTGTACTATAATAACGTAGAGATCCCGATCGACCGCGACAGCGAGGGATTTAAACTGATCACCCGCGTGCAGGATGAAGCCCACCGTTTTGCCATCGAGTATCACCGCTCCCTGCGAAGCAAAGATCAGGTACATTCGATCCTGGATGACATTGACGGTATCGGTCCGGCAAGAAGAAAGGCACTGATGCGTCATTTCCTCTCCCTGGAAGCGATCCGCGAGGCGAGCGAAGAGGAACTGGCAGCAGTGCCTTCAATGACCACCTTAAGTGCAGAAAAAGTCTACGCTTTCTTCCATGAAAAGAAAAAAGAAGAACAAGGATGATTGTATGCAGCAAGAATGCCTCTGGCATTCTTGAATTTTCATGTGAACAGTATACAATTTTTTACAGAATCTGTTTTGTTTCTTGTATGATGTGTACGGATGTGATAGAATGAGAGCATGAAATCGAAGGAACGTGCATGGATTTGACGATGTTGTGTGCGTTCATGAGCAAGTAGCGAAGCGGATTGTGAATGTCCGCTTTACTGACAGGAAAGGACAAAAACAGATGAACAGTAACAGTAGTGTAGAATTGACAAAAATTGCAAAAAGCATGGAACTGAAGAATCTGACACCGGATGTTGATATTTCATCGATCGTGGTGACCACACCGGATATCAACAGACCGGCACTGCAGCTGACCGGATATTTCGAACATTTCGCATCCGAGCGTGTACAGATTGTCGGTTATGTGGAATTTACTTATCTGGAGCATATGACGAGAAATCAGAGAGTGCATGCCTATGAGCAGTTCTGTGCCCATAAGGTTCCATGCATTATCTTTACATCAAAAACGGATCCGGATGAAGATATCCTGCGTATCGCCACAGAGAACGGTATTCCGGTCTTTACCACAGAGAAAAATACATCTCCGTTTATGGCGGAGATCATCCGCTGGCTGAATGTAGAGCTGGCTCCTTGTATCTCTATCCACGGCGTGCTGGTAGATGTATACGGCGAAGGTGTCCTGATCATGGGCGAGAGCGGCATCGGTAAGAGTGAGGCAGCTCTGGAGCTGATTAAGAGAGGCCATCGTCTGGTATCCGATGACGTCGTAGAGATCCGCAAAGTCAGCGATGCGAGCCTGGTCGGAAGTGCTCCGGATATCACCCGCCACTTTATCGAGCTTCGCGGTATCGGTATCATTGATGCCAAGACCTTATTTGGTGTGGAGAGCGTGAAAAATACACAGACCATTGATCTGGTTATCAAATTGGAAGAGTGGGACAAGGACAAAGAATACGACAGACTCGGACTTCAGGAAGAATACACCGAGTTCCTCGGCAACCGCGTTGTATGCCATTCCATTCCGATCCGTCCGGGACGAAGCCTGGCTGTGATCGTAGAGTCTGCTGCTGTCAACCACAGACAGAAAAAGATGGGTTACAATGCAGCTCAGGAGCTTTATAACCGTGTTCAGAAGTCACTTGCAAAGAAAAAAGAGGAGCAGAAGAAATGAAAAAATATTGTTTTGGAATCGATATCGGCGGAACAACCGTAAAATGCGGACTTTTTAATGTAGACGGAGAAGTCCTGGATAAATGGGAAATTAAGACAAGAACCGAAAACAACGGCGAAAATATCATCGCAGACATCGCAGAGACGATGAATGCCAAGATCGCAGAAAAAGGTCTGGACAAAGAAGAGATCGTCGGAGCAGGCGTTGGTGTACCGGGACCGGCAGATGAAGAAGGCAACGTTCCGGTAGCCGTCAATCTGCACTGGGGATTTGTACCACTTTCCAAAGAGCTTTCCGAGAAGACAGGCCTTGCGGTACGCGTCGGAAACGATGCAAACGTGGCAGCACTCGGCGAAATGTGGAAAGGCGGAGCAGTCGGCTATCACAATGTTGTTATGGTGACACTTGGAACCGGTGTCGGCGGCGGCATCATCATCAATGGCAAGATCGTAACCGGAAGCAACGGAGCCGGCGGTGAGATCGGACATATCCATGTAACCGACAGCGTTGACAAACCTTGCAACTGTGGCAACACCGGATGTCTGGAACAGGTTGCATCTGCAACAGGTGTTGTATATCTGGCAAACAAAAAGCTGGCATCCTGCGATACCCCTTCCGTTCTGCGTGACGGAGAAGTCAGTGCAAAAAGCGTCTTTGATGCCGTAAAAGCAGGCGATGCAGTTGCACAGGAAATCGCAGAAGAATTCGGCAGATACCTCGGTCTTGCATGTGCAAACATCGCAGGTGTGGTAGATCCGCAGGTATTTGTAATCGGCGGCGGCGTCTCCAAAGCCGGAAAGATACTCTTTGATTATATCGAGAAATATTACAAAAAATATGCATTTCCATCCTGCAAAGATGCAAAATTTGCACTGGCAACACTGGGCAATGATGCCGGTATCTACGGTGCAGCAAAACTGATGCTGTAATAAAACAACGACAGTCAGCACCGCAATAAAAATTCCATGAGAATTTACTTGATTTAAGTAATATCCTCATGGAATTTTTTGTATCCAAATGAAATTTTAAGATTCAGACAACAAATGCTTTAAACACCAGAGCAGCTGCTTTTATGGAATGATCTCCAGGATGTCATCTCCGCCCGGAGCCGTGGTGCCTCCGGAGTCTCCGCCGGAGCCACCGCCGGAAGTGCTGCCGCCGGAGCCGGAACCTGTGCCAGAGCCGGTACCTCCGCTTCCGGAAGAATCGCCGGAGCCGGAATTGCCGTCAGGTGTAGTTGTTGAACCGGAATTTGCATCAGAACCCGGCGTGGTCGCACCATCCTTCTTCGAATCATCGGCATCCATATCTGCCGCATCTTTTTTCGGATTCAGGATATCCGTGATCTTATCCAGGATGTTGTGACCTTTGCAGGTCGCACTTGGCGGAGCATAAGCGGAATCTTCCGTTGTGCCCTCGCTTCCGGCCGGTCGTTTGACAAAGATTTTCGTTGTCGTGGTACAGGTCGCAGTCGGGAGCAGTCCGGTGGAAGAGCAGACCTTTACAGCCGTGTGCACATCGCAGCTCTTGGTCGGTGTCGTGCCTTTTGCAAAATATTCCGTGTAAGCCATGGAGCCTCGCGGATCTCCGGTGCAGACACCATCCACGGCGAGCAGTCCGGATTTCTTACATACATAGGCAGTTTCCACACTGTCCGGCTGTTCAAACTGTCTGACCGAAAGATTTTCGTGAATGCGGCTCATGATCGCAGTCCACAGTTTTTTGTGATACGTGTGGTAAAGATCGCCGGACGGGAGCGTATCGTGGTTGTCATAGCCGCCCCAGACCGTACACGTATAATACGGGCTGTATGCGGCAAACCAGATATCACGGTCGTCCGAAGTCGTACCGGTCTTGCCGGCGATCGGCATCTCGCCGAGGCTGACATCGGAGGCTGTTCCGCCGGCTTTTACAACATCCATCATCGCCTGTGTCAGCAGGAAAGCGGTGCTGTCCTTTAAAACCGTCTTTTCTTCCGGAGTGTTGTCAATGATCACTTTTCCTTCGGAATCCTCGATACGGGAATAAAACTTCGCTTCGTTGTATTTGCCGCCGTTAGCGATCGTTGCATAGGCATCGCACAGCTCGATGTTTACGACACCGTCCGTGATACCGCCAAGAGCCAGCGGCTGGCGTACGTCCAGATTTTCATCATCGTAAAGTGTGCTGATGCCGAGAGCTTCGGCATACTCAAAACCAAGCCGCGGTGTGATCTCGGTCAGACATTTGACTGCTACTACGTTAATTGAACCTGCGATCGCCTGACGGATCGTAGTCAGTCCGGTGTAGGCATTTTTACCTGCCCAGTTATTGACCGGGACACCGTTTGTGTAATTGTAAGGTGCATTGTCGAATACCGTAGCAAGCGTCATATTCTCGGCATCAAGAGCCGGAGCGTATGTGCTGACGATCTTAAAAGTCGAACCAGGCTGTCTGCGGGTTTCCGTGGCACGGTTCAGCGTCAGGCTGGCTTCCTTTTCGCCACGTCCGCCGACGATCGCCTTCACATATCCGGTCTCATTGTCGATGATCACGACAGAGGCCTGTGGCTGCGGAACAAGAGAAACACGCTCGCCAAGCACAGTATCGCCTTTTTCAACCATGGCGTTTTTGTAAGTCTCTGCGGCAGCTTTTGCAGATTCCTCATCGTCAAACATCATGTTAAAAGAGCTGTCCTGTTTCTGGAACCAGCTGCGGAGCATTTCACTGCTGTAATTGATAATCTCGCCGTCGGATTTCTGGATACTCAGAGCATAATCGAGACCAATCAGCGTCACCGAAGGATAATTCTCCGGGTTGGCAAACTCCTCATCGCAGATTTTTTGAATCTCTTCATCCTGATTGGAATAAATCTTCAGACCGCCGGAGTAAACAGCTTTGTAAGCCTGCTGTCTGGTGTATCCCTTGACTTCCACAAGGTCATCCATGACCTGTTCGATCAGAGCGTCCGTATAGTAACTGTAAATAGAAACCTCGTCCGTCTCCTGAGCCGTTTTTTGGATACGGGAATACACATCGTCCGCAAGGGCATCCTGCTGCTGCTGTTCGCTGATATAGCCCTGATCGACCATTTTCTGAAGAATGATCTTGCGTCGCTTTGCATTCTCATCCGGATTGATGATCGGATTGTACAGCGTCGGATTCTGTGTAATGCCGGCAATGACCGTAGATTCCGAGAGATTCAGCTGAGATACATCTTTATTAAAATAGCGTTTGGCAGCAGCCTGTACGCCGTACGAGCTGGCACCTAAGTTGATCGTGTTCAGATAATCCTGCAAAATCTGGTCCTTCGACATCTTTTTCTCCAGCTGCAGAGCCAGATACTGCTCCTGGAACTTACGACGCAGCTTCTGAGAAAGAGCCGTCTGCGTCACCCAGTCCGTAAAAACATTATTCTTGATCAGCTGCTGCGTGATCGTACTGGCACCCTCTGAGAAATCCCCACTGGTGATGCCGATCACCGCGGCACGGGCGATACCCTGGATATCGATGCCGTGATGCTTGTAAAAACGCTCATCCTCGACGGCAACGATCGCATGCTGCAGATCCTCCGGGATCTGATCCAGCTTCACAAGAATACGGTTGGAAGTTGATTCGGCAAGCTTCTGGACCGGTTTATTGCCGGTGTTATAGATGTAGGTGGCCGATTCTGCCGGTGCAACCGAGAGAGAATCGATGTTAGGGGCACTGGCGATCAGCCCTTTGATCATGCCGACACCGGCCGCCGTGCCAAGGATGACGCAAAACAGCAGAAGTACCAGAAAAATCTTCAGAGCCGTAAGCGAAATACGCCTGAAGATCCTGGTTCCCGTTGGAATGCTCTTCTTGCGGGCAACGTGGTTTTTGTCAAAATTCATATAAAATACCTCCGAAAAAAGACAGTAAGTTTTGCTATGTAAAAACGATAACGTTTAAAAAGCAGGATGTGCTACAAAATCATTCAAAATTTGCTCATTTTTCAGCGAAAAATGGCTGCTTTCTCATGATTTAACGGAACCCATGATGCCATACGGATTGTTCCGTACTGCGTACTTTCACAATCCTACCCAACATTCGCATATCGTGAAGCTTACGCTCCACTTTTATGCTCATATTTGGGCGGGTCATTAAGCCATAAAACCACTCCTGTGCAAGCACATCGTGGTTTCAGGCTTTTGACCCTGGCATCTTAGTATTTTATCACACAACTTTGAGGAAAGAAAGAGCAAAGGAGGATTTCTGCTGTTGCTTCTTTTGGGGGACTCTGGTAAGATAGCATAAGTATTACCGAATTCTGGAATTTTAATCGGAGGGTTTTGGCATATGAAAGAATATAAAATTGTCTATTGCGGCGGAGAGGGCGAGATCGTTGAGAAAAAATCACGTTTTATCGCGACCGTAAAGCCGGTGGACTCGGAGGAGGAAGCATCTGCATTTATTGCAGAGATGAAAAAGAAATACTGGGATGCCAGACATAACTGTTCTGCATTTGTGATCGGGGAACATAATGAAATACAGAGAAGCAGTGATGACGGGGAACCGGCAGGAACAGCAGGTCATCCGATGCTGGACGTGCTGCTCGGAGAGGGCATCCACAACACAGCCGTTGTGGTGACACGTTATTTCGGCGGAACACTGCTTGGAACAGGCGGGCTTGTCCGTGCGTATTCAAAATCTGTACAGGCAGGGCTTGCGGCCAGCACCGTACTCGAAAAGAAAAAAGGCTTTCTGCTGGCGATGGAAACCGATTATTCCGGGATCGGTAAGATCCAGTATCTGCTCGGACAGAGAGGGCTTCTGATCACAGATTCTCAGTATACGGACAAAGTGACCGTCGAGACTCTGGTTCCGCAGGAAGAGCTTGTCTCTGTCAAAGAAGAGATCACAGAAGGGACGAACGGCAAGACGGTCTTTGCAAAAGAAGAACCGGTTTCCTATGCATTTGACGGGAAAACACCGGTCTTTTTCTGAGCAGGGAAAGGACTGCTTGCAATTTACAGGGGTTCGACGTAAAATATAAGGGATTAATTCGGAGGAAAATAATTTATGAGTGACAAATGTAATGCTCCGGTAGGAGTTTTTGATTCCGGCGTTGGCGGTCTTACGGTGGCTCGTGAGATCATGCGAAACCTGCCGGAAGAGAATATCGTATATTTCGGGGACACAGCCCGTGTTCCTTATGGAACAAAATCAAAAGATACGGTGCTGCGTTATTCCAGACAGATCATCCGCTTTTTAAAAACACAGGATGTCAAAGCGATCGTGATCGCCTGCAATACGGCAAGTGCCTATGCACTGGAAGATGTGGAAAAAGAGCTGGATATTCCGATCATTGGTGTAGTAAAGCCGGGAGCGAAAGTAGCATGCGAGGCAACCCACAACAAAAAGATCGGTGTCATCGCCACAGAAGCAACAATAAATTCGGGAATTTATTCTTCTTATATCACCAGACAGGACCCGCAGATCCAGGTGATCGGCAAGGCATGTCCGCTGTTTGTACCGCTCGTAGAAGAAGGATGGCTGAAAGACTCGGTGACATTTGAAGTTGCGGGCAGATATCTGCGGAAACTGATGGAGCAGGACATCGATACCCTGATTCTTGGATGCACCCACTATCCGCTTCTGCGTTCCACACTGCGTGAAATTGTCGGAGAAAAGGTGACACTGGTCAATCCGGCTTATGAGACTGCACGTGAGCTGAAACAGCTTCTTGCAGAAAAAGGACTGACAAACATCCAGTCTCAGGAAGAAGCACGTAAATATCAGTTTTATGTCAGCGACCAGGCAGATAAATTTATGAGATTTGCAGATTCGATTCTGCCATTTGATGTAAATACCACAAAGAAGATCAGCATAGAGGAGTACTAAATGACAAAAGATATAATGCTCCGCATCAGCGGTGTACAATTTCCGGATGGAGAAGAAAACAGTGAAGAGATGGAAGTGATCACTTCCGGCAGCTACTTTGAAAAAGACGGCCGCCATTATATCAAGTACGATGAAGTACAGGAAGATTCCAATGAAGTGATCCGCAATCTTCTGAAAATCGAAAACGGCAGTCTGGAACTGACCAGACGCGGGATGACAAACGTGCATATGGTGTTCGAAAAAGACAAAAAAAGCGAATCTTATTACGACACCCCATTTGGAAGATTCCTGGTCGGGATCTCCGCAACACATCTGGATGTCAGCGAAAAAGAAGACAGCATTGATGTGCAGGTAAAATACGCACTGGAGATCAACAGTGAGTATATTGCAGACTGCAGTATCAGCATCTGTGCGAATTCCAAATAAAAAGTGCATCCATATCTCTCGATACGCATGCACTTGAAAGTTTTTATTTCTTCTTTTTCTTTCCCTTGGAATCTTCGGCAGCAGATGCATTGAGCTCTTTTGACTTGCGAAGAAGCTTTTCGGAAAGACGGACACGCAGGCTCTTTTTCTGCTGCGGTGCCTCAACTCGTCCGCCGCGGACACTCTTGATCTCAGTTATGTAGATACCGCTGACAACAGCCTTGATCTCTTTCTTTACCGGAATAGAATCAAAAATAGTTGTTTCGCTGATTAGCGTCTGGATCTTAGGACCGATCTTTGCTTTGACAACCGGGATCTTCGTACGACGCATATACCACGGTGTCTGATCGATGACGATCTGAGGAAGACCGGATTCCTTTAGTTTGAGGCGTTTCTTATCAATAATAAGCATAGAGACGACCTGACGAGTCGCTTCGAGCTGTTCCTGTTGTGCGGCCTGTTTTTTCTGTGCTTTCTGTCCAAAGTAATAAAGAAGTGCAAGTGCGATTACCAGCACGAGCAGAATTACAATGAGGACATTCCAAAATGTAGACATAGTACACCCTCCTAAATAAGTTCATATATTTCAATATTGTACCATTTATTTGCAGAAAGTGCAAGAAGCGGTACCGAATAATTACAATTTTATGAATATCATCAATTTAGGGTGGTAATTTCTATTATAGATGTGATATTATGATGCAAGGGTTAAAAAGTCATGCGTTTCATGTTTACATGAAAACGCATGACTTTGGAACCCGTAAAAACATGAGAAAGCAGCCTGAAGGGCGAATTTCGAATGTTTTCAGGATTGCGAGAGCATGAAATGCGGAGCAATCCGTAGCATCATAATATGTGGGCAGGACAGTATGTCTATGGAGCCCGTAAAAACATGAGAAAGTAGTCCGAAGGGCGAATTTATCACCAGTGTGGAGGGGAATATGAACGAAAGTGAAAAAAAGAAGCGAGCGGATGCCCGCAAAAAAAGAAAAAGGCGACAGATGTTTATAGGGAGGATGATCATAGTCATTCTTCTGTTCATCATCCTTGGCCTGTGTGCATTTCTTGGAAAAGATATGCTTGAAAAGAAAAAGCTCCGGGACAACCGGGAGCAGGCAGCGACCAGTGCTGAAAGTGAGAGTACGGCAGATACCGCAGGCACAGAGAGTGCAGCCGAGACAGAAACACAGGCACAGAAAAAAGAAGACGATATCATGTCTCAGGCAGAGTTAAAGGCAGCACAGTATGATTATGACGGTGCAATTGAGCTTTTAAAGGCATCTTCTGATTTCGCAGACAGTCAGGATATGCAGGATAAAGTGGCAGAGTACGAGCAGGCAAAATCGGAGCTTGTAGAATATCCACTTGACCAGGTGACGCATGTATTTTATCATACATTAATATATGACACCTCGAAAGCATTTGATGGTGATTCCAAAGAAGCCGGATATAATCAGGTTATGACTACCATCGATGAGTTCAACAAGATCACACAGTCTATGTATGACAAAGGATATGTGATGGTAAGTCTGCATGATATGTGTACGGTCAATGAAGATGGTACCGTATCACCGGGCAAGATCATGCTTCCGCCGGGCAAAAAGGCATTTGTCCTTTCACAGGACGATGTCAGTTACTATCATTATATGGATGGTGATGGCATGGCAACGAAGCTGATCGTGGATGAAAATGGCGATATTAAAAATGAATATAAAGAAGATGACGGAAGTATATCAGTAGGCGATTACGATATGGTGCCTCTGATCGATCGCTTTGTGGAAGAGCATCCGGATTTCTCCTATCACGGACATAAGGGAATCATTGCTCTGACCGGATACAACGGTATACTCGGTTATCGCACCGATATCGCATACAAGACAAGAAAAGACCTGGATGAGTACCAGGAGAAATTCTTCGAAGAGAACCCGGATTTCGACAAAGCAGCCTGGAAAAAGGAAAGACAGCAGGCGAAAAAAGTGGCAGATGCCATGAAAGAAGAAGGATGGGAGTTTGCAAGTCATACATGGGGACATATCAATGTTGGCGAAGCAAGTCTTGAAAGACTGCAGACCGATACACAGAAATGGCTGGACTATGTAAAACCGCTTGTCGGAGACACCAATGTGATCATTTTTGCTTTTGGTTCCGACCTTGGCGACTGGCAGCCATACACATCAGATAACGAAAAATTCGCTTATCTTAAGAGCATGGGATTTGATATTTACTGTAATGTAGATTCCACGCAGTACTGGGTACAGTTTGGAGAAAATTATATGCGTCAGGGAAGAAGAAATCTGGACGGCTACCGTATGTATTATAATCCGGAAATGCTGGAAGATCTTTTTGATGCCGGAGAAGTCTTTGATAAATCAAGACCGACACCGGTACCGGAAATGTAAAGCGACGCAAGATCTGAAAGGAGAAACAACTACAATGAAAAGAAAAGTAATCGCAGCCCTGCTTCTTGGCATGGCGATCACCGTGACAGGATGTTCAGGAAACACGACAAAAGATACAGACACCACAACCGAAGCAGCATCGGATGCGTCTTCTGAGACAACTGCAGACAGCTCATCTGAGAGTGAAGCAGCAACAGAAGCAGCAGAACGCCCGGACTACAAAGCACTGGATTATGTCAAACTGGGAGACTACAAAGGACTGGAAGTAACACTGGCATCCACCGATGTCACAGACGAAGAAGTCGAGCAGCAGGTTGAGACAAACTTAAACAACAACGACAAATCCGAAGAGATCAAAGAAGGTACCGTAGAAAACGGCGATGTGGCAAACATCGACTACGAAGGAAAATTAAACGGAAAAGCATTTGACGGAGGCACAGCAAAAGGCTACGACCTGACGATCGGCTCCGGCAGCTTCATCGACGGCTTTGAAGACGGACTGATTGGCAAAAAGATCGGAGATACCGTAGATCTGAACCTGACTTTCCCGAAAGATTACAGTTCCACCGACCTGGCAGGCAAAGAAGTTGTATTTACCGTTAAGATCAATTCCGTAAAACGTGCACCAAAGCTGACAGATGAGCTTGCAGCGGAAATTTCCAATAATGAATACAAAACAGCAGAAGCATACAACAACTATATAAAAGAAGACCTGGAGAAGACGAAAAAAGAAAACCAGCACAACCAGGAACTCAATGATCTGGTAGCACTTGCATACCAGAATGCAACCGTAAACGATTATCCGCAGGAAATGATCGATTATCAGCTGGAGCAGGTTACCTCCTATTATAAATCCTACGCAGATCAGTATGGCATGGAATATGCAGATTTCCTGAAACAGCAGGTAGGCATGACGGAAGAAGAATTTGTAAAGCAAATGACAGAAACCGTAAAACAGAGCCTTGGCCAGGAAATGGTACTGCGTGCGATTGCAGAGACAGAAGGCGTTGAGATTTCCGATGAAAAATTCCAGGAAAAAGCAAGCGAATACGCAGCACAGATGGGATCTACAGATGTGGATGCATTTATCAGCCAGTATGGTAAGAGCACGATCATGGCAAGTATTCTGCAGGATGAAGCAGTGAAGATCCTTGAGAAAAATGCCGTTGTAAAAAATGCAGACGGTACACTGGCAGAGACAACAGCAGAAACCGAGACAGAAACAGCATCTAAATAAAAAAATGTCTGTAATGATCCGGTGCAGGCCGAAGCACTTGCTGCCGGGCCATTGCAGGTGTTTCATAAGAAAAATTGTAATTGCGAAGTTACTGAGCATTACATAAGTAAAATAAGTGAGGAGGAAACTTAATGATTACGTTACAGGGAAAAGGTGTTTTTGGTGGGATCGCAATTGGAGAGATCGCTTTCTTTAAGAGAGATTCCGGTGTAGTACAGCGAAAAAAAGTAGAAGATCCGCAGGCTGAGATCCAGCGTTTCGAAAATGCAAAAGCAAAAGCCATTGAAGAACTCGGTGAACTGTATGACAAAGCCGTTTCTGAAGTTGGCGAGAGCAATGCCATGCTTTTCCAGACACATCAGTTCATGCTGGAAGATCTGGACTATGTAGAAGCAATCGAAAACATGATCCAGACACAGTCTGTAAATGCAGAATATGCAGTCAGCGTTACCGGAGACAATTTCTCACAGATGTTTGCTTCCATGGATGATGACTATATGAGAGAGCGTGCAGCTGACGTAAAAGATATTTCAGCCCGTGTAGTGAAAATCCTTACCGGAGCAGGTGAGAGCGGACTGGTAACGGACAAGCCGGTCATTCTTGCATCAGACGATCTGGCACCAAGCGAGACTGTACAGCTTAATAAGGATATGGTATTGTCTTTTGTGACACAGGGCGGTTCTACGAACTCCCATACCGCAATTCTTGCAAAGACGATGAACATCCCGGCAATCATCGGTATCGGTGATGCACTGGATGAGAAATACGAAGGAAAAGAAGCCATCGTGGATGGAGCAAACGGATGCCTGATTATCGAGCCGGATGAAGAGACCATGAAAGAATATCAGGCAAAGAAACAGGAGTATCTGGCACAGCAGGAGCTTCTGCAGCAGTTCCGCGGCAAAGAGACCGTATCTTTGGACGGACAGAAAGTAAAACTGTATGCCAATATCGGAAATGCATCTGATATCGGAGCTGTGATCAAAAATGATGCAGCAGGCATCGGACTGTTCCGGAGCGAGTTTCTGTATCTGGAAAATGACAATTTCCCGACAGAAGAAGAACAGTTTAAAGTATATAAATATGTGGCTGAGACGATGGGACAGAAACAGGTCATCATCCGTACACTGGATATCGGAGCAGACAAGCAGATTGATTACTTCAACCTGCCTCACGAAGAAAATCCGGCAATGGGTTACCGTGCGATCCGTATCTGCTTGAAACAGCAGGATATTTTCCGTACACAGCTGCGTGCTCTACTGCGTGCATCTGCATTTGGAAACATTGCCATCATGTTCCCGATGATCGTGGCACTGGAAGAAGTACTGCAGATCAAAGAGATCGTAAAGAGTGTTATGGCAGAATTAGATGCAAGTGGCATCCCGTACAACAAAGAGATCCAGCTTGGTATCATGATTGAGACACCGGCAGCAGCCATGATCAGCGATGACCTGGCAAAAGAAGTCGATTTCTTCAGCGTCGGAACAAACGACCTGACACAGTATACAACCGCTGTAGACAGACAGAATGCAAACCTGGAGGGATTTTACTATCCGCATCACAAAGGTCTGCTGCGTCTGATCAAAATGGCAGCAGACAATGCACATAAGAACGGCATCTGGATTGGTATCTGCGGAGAACTCGGGGCAGATATGGAGATGACAGAAGCATTCCTGGCAATGGGCATCGACGAACTGTCTGTATCACCGGCATGTGTTCTGCCGCTGCGTAAGAAGATCCGCGAGACTTCAGTCAAAGAAAGACAGGAAGAAATCTTAAAAAATGTGCTCTAAAATATTTTGTTTTGATTTAGATATGACACTTCTGGATCACAAGACTTTTCACATTTCCGAAAAAGTGCTTAAGGATCTGGAAGCACTGAAAAAAGAAGGTCATGTGGTAACTGTCGCAACCGGTCGCGATATGGACAGCGAGTTCAGCAAAGCTTATAAAAAGCAGCTGAATCCGGATGCGATCGTCCACAGCAACGGCCAGAAAGTAACCGTAGGCGAAAAAAAGATCCGGGAAGTCTTCATGGATCCGAAGCTGATCGCCCGCATGATGGAGTTCTGCCGTGAGCATCATCTCTGCATCGGCATGAACATCGGCAAATACGGCTGCTATGTCAACAAAGAAGTGCTGATCGAGCATGAAAAGCGGATTTTCGGAGACGGAGACCGCGAGTACATAGACGAGTCCAACCTTCTGACACACCCGTTTTACGGACTGGCATACTTTGGCGATCCAAAAGGTACCGATCTGCTCCGGGAAGCATTTCCGGAAATCAAGACGCCGCTTTTTGCCGACCGCAGAGGGGCAGATGTCATCACAAAAGAAGTTTCCAAGGCAAACGGCATCCAGGCACTTCTGGACTATTACCAGAAAGACTGGTCTGACATCGTGGCATTTGGAGACAGCATGAACGATTACGAAATGATAGAGAAGGCAGGAAACGGCATCGCCATGGGAAATGCTGTGGATAAGCTCAAAGAAGTGGCAGATTACGTGACCAGGCCGATCGAAGAAGAAGGCGTGAGCTTTGCACTTCGCCATTTCGGTTATCTTTCGGCGGATCAGTAGATTATAAAGCAAGGTCAGATGTGCACTCATCAGGATGAGAATGCACAGTCTGACCTGCTTTTTTAGATATTTAACGAAGCTCTGCGATGCGGGTCACGCCGACATAGATCTCCTGGATTTTATACCAGGTGCGATAGTCCACAATACCGGTCACCGGAAGATTGAAAATATCCTGAAAAACTTCCACCGCCTTCTGTGTATCTTCTCCGTAAATACCATCTACGGCGATCCGCGGGATCAGAGGATAATTATTTGAAATCGCATTTAACTGTTCCTGCATCTGCTCCACTTTCGGCCCGGTTGCCCCGATGTCGAGATCGTATCCAGGCCAGGAAGAAGGAATCCCGGAAATCTCCTCCGCTGAATTGATGTAGATGTTGTCACCATAGTAGTAGCGGAGGATTTCTGTGGCTGTGTATCCCTGATCTGCCAGAGACTTTGAACCCCACTGTGACATCCAGTTCGGACAGCTGACCCGTTTGCCGTCGCAGTACTGCGTCAGGATCGGCTGTTTGACGTTCGGGCGGGATAAATAATCGGCAAAAAGCTCATCCACAACCTCCGAGATACTCTCAAAAATATTTCGACTGTAGATCCATTTGTGGTCAAATGCTGTCGAGGACGTGATCGTAAAATCAAATCCTTTATTGCGGTACCATTCCGTGTATACACGGTTTAAGGTAAACGACATGATCGCCAGCACATTGGCACGGATGGCGGCCTTCGGCCAGGTGGCATAGATTTCGCTGGAAGCCACATTTTTGATATAATCGCGGTAACGCACATAATAATCGCCCGCAGTGCTGTCCGTCGGGGCACCGTCGTGCACCACGATAAATTCCGGGATCACTACGCGGCTTAGGACGATCTCGCCGCTCTGCGAGAGAGGTTTGATCTCCGCCTCTGCGATTTTTGGCGGATAATCGCCATAGAGCGTGTGAGCCGGGATCACGACATTGTCATATGCTTCCGGGCCGGCGAGCGGTTTCAGCCGGATATCCTGCAAAGCCAGCTGATTTGCGAGGATTTCCGCACCGGAGATCGTAAGCGGCTCATAGCCCGGAGCCGTAATGCGGAAATTGTACTCCGAGTAAGGCTGCATTTCGCCGGGACTTAAACTGTATTCCTCCGGCGGAGCCTCCAGCTCCAGCGTATCCGTCTGCCCGACACTGTCCGTTGTCACCTCCTCCAGGATCTGATCCGGTTCCCCGGTGCTTGAAATATCGATTACGGCATCCTCCACGGGAGCAGCACGCAGCTGGGAAGTAACCTGTATCTGTAATTTTCCGGTAGCCATAGAACACCTCAAAAATTCCCTTGAAAAAGTATATGTAGAAGAACGGAAAAGATGCCAGAAAACAACTTCTGTGCCGGCACATCGTGCTTTCAGGCTTTTGAACCTGACATTAATTGTATAACTAATCATAAAAATGCATAAAAATTCGCAAACAAGTACTTGCAATCTTGATTATCTTGTGGTAGAATCTTAACAATTTGAGCATTTATGTATCCAGGGCTGAGGGGGGCGTAGTAGGGACTTACTATTACGTACCCTTTTTTAGAGTCCGGGGTACAGACAAAGATACAATAACCATTGGATTAAACGCGAAAGGGGAAGACGAATGAAAGCATATTTGATTCTGGAGGACGGTACTGTTTTCACTGGAAAAAGTATCGGATCGACAAAAGAAATCATCAGCGAGATCGTATTTAACACATCCATGACCGGATATCTGGAGGTGCTGACTGATCCATCTTATGCAGGACAGGCCGTTGTGATGACTTATCCGCTGATTGGAAACTATGGCATCTGTTACGAAGATATGGAATCCGCAAAGCCATGGCCGGACGGATACATTGTTCGCGAACTTTCCAGAATGCCGAGCAATTTCCGCTGTGAAGGAACGATTCAGGAATTTCTGGAAAAACACGACATTCCTGGTATTGCCGGGATCGATACAAGAGCACTGACCAAGATCCTGAGAGAAAAGGGAACCATGAATGGCATGATCACCACCTGCGAATATGAAGATTTAAGTGAGGTTCTTCCGAAGATCGCAGCATATAATACAGGCAAAGTGGTAGAAAAAGTGACCTGCACAGAGAAATACGTCCTGGAAGGAAACGGACCGAAAGTAGCACTTCTTGACTTCGGTGCAAAGAGAAACATCGCCCGCAATCTGAACAGACGCGGCTGCGAAGTGACCGTATATCCGGCACTGACCACAGCAGAAGAGATCATAGCATCCAATCCGGACGGCATCATGCTTTCCAACGGACCTGGAGATCCGAAAGAATGTACTTCCATTATTGAAGAGATTCGCAAACTGTACAATACCGATATCCCGATCTTTGCAATCTGCCTCGGACATCAGCTGATGGCACTGGCAACCGGTGCGGATACGCACAAAATGAAATACGGACACCGCGGCGGCAACCACCCGGTCAAAGACTTGCAGACCGGCCGTGTATACATTTCCTCCCAGAACCATGGCTATGTGGTAGATACCGATAAACTGGATCCGTCCGTAGCAGTACCGGCATTTGTCAATGTAAACGACGGTACAAACGAAGGACTGTCCTACACCGGGAAAAATATTTTCACGGTACAGTTCCACCCGGAAGCATGCCCGGGACCATTAGATTCCGGTTACCTGTTTGACCGCTTTATGAAAATGATGGAGGTGTCAGAATAATGCCAAAGAATCCAGAGATTAAAAAAGTACTTGTGATCGGCTCCGGTCCTATTGTCATCGGACAGGCAGCAGAATTTGACTATGCAGGAACACAGGCGTGCCGTTCCCTGAAAGAAGAAGGCATCGAAGTCGTACTTCTGAACTCAAACCCGGCAACGATCATGACCGACAAAGATATCGCAGACCGTGTATACATCGAGCCGCTGACCGTAGAAGTCGTAGAGCAGCTGATCCTGAAAGAAAAACCGGACAGCGTACTGCCGACCCTTGGCGGACAGGCAGGACTGAACCTTGCCATGGAGCTCGAAGAAGCCGGATTCTTACGTGAGAATAACGTACGTCTGATCGGAACCACTTCCCAGACCATCAAAAAAGCAGAAGACCGCCTGGAATTCAAACAGACCATGGAAAAGATCGGTGAGCCGATCGCAGCATCCCGTGTCGTAGAAAACGTAGAAGACGGTATAGAATTTACCAAGATCATCGGATACCCGGTAGTACTGCGTCCGGCATACACCCTCGGCGGAAGCGGCGGCGGAATCGCCCATAACTACGAAGAACTCGTAGAAATCCTCGAAAACGGTCTGCGTCTGTCACGAGTAGGACAGGTTCTGGTAGAACGCTGCATCGCCGGATGGAAAGAGATCGAGTACGAAGTCATGCGGGATAGTGCCGGCAACTGCATCACCGTCTGCAACATGGAAAACATCGACCCGGTCGGCGTGCACACCGGAGACAGTATCGTCGTAGCACCTTCCCAGACCCTGGGCGATAAAGAATATCAGATGCTGCGTACCTCCGCCCTGAACATCATCAGCGAGCTGAACATCACCGGCGGATGCAACGTACAGTACGCCCTGAACCCGGAAAGCTTCGAATACTGCGTGATCGAAGTAAACCCTCGTGTATCCCGTTCCTCCGCACTGGCATCCAAAGCAACCGGCTACCCGATCGCAAAAGTTGCCGCAAAGATCGCACTGGGCTACACACTGGATGAGATCAAAAATGCCATCACAGGCAAAACGTATGCAAGTTTTGAGCCGATGCTGGACTACTGTGTTGTCAAGATCCCGCGTCTGCCGTTCGATAAATTTATCAGTGCCAAGAGAACACTGACCACGCAGATGAAAGCAACCGGCGAAGTCATGAGCATCTGCGACAACTTCGAAGGAGCCCTGATGAAAGCCATCCGCTCCCTGGAGCAGCACGTAGACTGTCTGATGTCCTACGATTTCACACATCTGGATGATGAGGAACTGACCGGACAGCTTGCTGTAGTCGATGACCGCCGTATCTGGGTGATCGCAGAAGCACTCAGAAGAGGCTTTTCCTATGATAAGATTCATGAGATCACCAAGATCGACAAATGGTTCATCGACAAACTGTGCATCTTAACAGAGATGGAAACAGCCCTGAAGACACAGCCACTGACGGCAGAATTATTAAAAGAAGCAAAACGCATCGAATTCCCGGACAACGTGATCGCACGCCTGACCGGAAAGACCGAAGAAGAGATCAAAGACATGCGTTATGCAAACGGCATCACAGCAGCCTACAAAATGGTAGATACCTGTGCCGCAGAATTTGCCGCAGAGACACCGTACTACTATTCTGTATTCGGCAGCGAAAACGAAGCCATCGAGACAAACGACCGCAAAAAAGTCCTCGTCCTTGGTTCCGGTCCGATCCGTATCGGCCAGGGTATCGAGTTTGACTTCTGCTCCGTACACTGTACCTGGGCATTTGCAAAAGAAGGATACGAGACCATCATCATCAACAACAACCCGGAAACCGTAAGTACCGACTTCGACATCGCAGACAAACTGTATTTCGAGCCACTGACACCGGAAGACGTAGAGAGCATCGTAAACCTCGAAAAACCGGACGGAGCCGTAGTGCAGTTCGGCGGACAGACCGCGATCAAACTGACAGAAGCCCTGATGAAGATGGGCGTGCCGATCCTCGGAACATCCGCAGAGAACGTCGATGCAGCCGAAGACCGTGAACTGTTCGATGAGATCCTGGAGAAATGCGGCATCCCAAGACCGTCAGGCCACACCGTATTTACCGCAGAAGAAGCCAAAAAAGCAGCCAACGAACTCGGCTACCCGGTACTCGTCCGCCCGTCCTATGTACTTGGCGGACAGGGTATGCAGATCGCGATCAACGACGAAGATGTAGATGAATTCATCGGCATCATCAACCGGATCGCACAGGAACACCCGATCCTGGTAGATAAATATCTGGTCGGAAAAGAGATCGAAGTCGATGCCGTATGCGACGGCGAAGATATCCTGATCCCTGGTATCATGGAGCATATCGAACGTGCCGGAATCCATTCCGGAGACAGTATTTCCGTGTACCCGGCACAGAGCCTTGATGACCACGTAAAAGCAACCATCGTAGACTACACCAGAAAACTGGCACAGTCCCTGCATGTCATCGGACTGATCAACATCCAGTTTATCGTCTGCGGCGAAGACGTATATGTCATCGAAGTAAACCCACGTTCCAGCCGTACCGTACCGTACATCAGCAAAGTGACCGGAATCCCGATCGTACCGCTGGCAACCAGAGTGATCCTCGGCAAAAAGTTAAAAGAACTCGGCTATCCGACCGGACTTGCACCGGAAGCAGACTATATCGCGATCAAAATGCCGGTATTCTCCTTCGAGAAGATCCGCGGTGCTGACATCAGCCTCGGCCCGGAAATGAAGTCCACCGGAGAATGCCTCGGTATCGCAAAGACCTTCAACGAAGCACTCTACAAAGCATTTATCGGTGCCGGCATCAAACTGCCGAAGCATAAAAATATGATCATGACACTGAAAGATGCAGACAAAGAAGAAGGAATCGAGATCGCCAGAAGATTCGAGAAGATCGGATACCGCATCTATGCAACACGCGGCACCGCAAAAGTACTGCAGGAAGCAGGCGTAAATGCGATCCGCACCAACAAGATCGAGCAGGAGTCACCGAACCTCCTCGACCTGATCCTCGGTCACAAGATCGACCTTGTCATCGATACCCCGTCCCAGGGCGTAGAGCACTCCAGAGACGGATTCCTCATCCGCAGGACAGCCATCGAGACAGGCGTTAACGTCCTGACCGCTATGGATACCGCCAGGGCACTCGTGACCAGCCTGGAGAACACCGATATCAAGAAACTGACCCTGATCGATATCGCAACCGTGAAGAATATCTAAACAAAAAGATGATTACAGGGAGCATTTTATACTCTGTACAGAAATAATTCCCTGAGCATTGCAAAATGCCGGATACAAAAGTCCAAGAACAGATGAAATGCATGATGAAGCATAAAATCGTTATGGAGACTTTGCGTATCCGGCATTTTTTTCTTTTTTTTAAATAAGTAGAAACAAAAAGATTGACAGATATCACATAAACGATTATAATAAACACAAAAACATAGAAAAAGTAAACATAAGACTTGACTTTTAACTATGGAACTGATATTATGAAAGCATAAAGAAAGTTTACCACTGATCGATATGTGGTATATAAATGGTCGGGTTGAAAGTTGAGTCCTTTACCAGATGGTAGAGGACTTTTTATTATGCTGGTGAGGAAAATACAATAATGAAAAAATCAGAAATTATAGTATACTCATGGCATGGGAACCTGGAAATCTAAAAACAGACACAAATTATAAAACAGTTTTCGTATGAGATATGTCAGAGACACAGTGTGATAATAAGATATATGGAAACAGATAAAGACCACATTCACTATATGATAGAGACAGAACCAACAATGTCTATTAGTAAGATTGTAAACCTGATGAAGAGCTATACAACATACCATATAGTAACAAAAAGCGATAAGGTTAATACTGTTTTTATGCAGGTAGCTAGTACAAAAGTTGGTAATGATCTACAATGGAGAACAAAGCAATTTTTGCTGAGGATTAATAAAACAGGTGCGGGAACACTGAAAATTGCTTCTACCTCAGGTAATCAAGCTGAAGATGCTCCACGACTTGACAAGCTGGAGATTACTAAAATGCAAATGCCGAAATATGAAGGAGAGAACCGTTTTTCATTTCCAACTGAATTAAACGCTGCTACTCCGGCTACTCTGGAAGCGGAATACGGCATTATCACAAATGTAATAACTACTGAGGATGAAAACGGAAATTATCCGGCACAGGAAAAAATGGACAACGACAGAGGTAAAGATCCATGGACGGGAAACAGATATTTTTTGACTTCGGTAAATACAGGTGACTCTGTTGCATATGCTTATCATGCTGAAAAACCAGGAATATATGAATTTACAGCAAGATATAGAAGTGGTTCGAATGACAATCATTACACATGGTCATCAACTGACAGCAAGATTGTAGCTGGAAGTGTACAGGCCGGACATACAGATTCATCAGCGACACAGACAAAGACATTTAAGGTGGCTGTAGCAGAAGCTGGTGATGGCATTCTGACTTTTGCAGCACCGAACCCGAGTAGTTCAGGCAAAAAGAATATGGCCATGACGGATAAATTTGACATTACTTTGGTTGTAGATAAGAGTGCTCTGGTAAGTGCAATTGAAAATGTGAAGGATCTGAACCTTGCTGACTATGAAGATGCAGGAAAAGAGGCATTTACAACAGCCCTGACTACTGCAAAGACAGTAAACACAAATTATACAGATGCTCTGACTCAGGAAAAGGTTAACGATGCTGTTGATGCACTGAACACAGCAAAAAATGCTCTTACTTTAAAGGCAACGACAACAGATATCCGAATCAAAACACAGCCTGTAAAAAAAGTATATAATCTGAATGAAGCTGTTAATACAACAGGTTTGGTTGTAGAGGCTGTTAAAGACAATAATACAACTGAGGAATTAGCATCAGATACCTATACAGTAGCGCTTGATTCTACTGCAATAGGAACAAAAAAACTGACAGTAACATTAAAAGCAAATACAACCCTGACAGCAACTACTGATGTTGAAGTAGTTGACGGAGCAAGGCTTGATGCAAAGGTTACAGAGGCAGAAGCAAAAACAGCTGACAAACACTACACATCAGCTACGAAAGATGTATTTGAAGAAAAACTGAACGCAGCAAAAGCGGTACAGAAGGATATCAAAGCAGCAAATGGAGACAGCAATGTAACGGCTTCAGGTACAGCAGTTACAGCAACCAGAGTAGAAGAGGCAACTACAGCACTGAATAGTGCAATGAATGATCTGGAAGAAATGTATAAAGTCACAGTTCCGGCTGGAGCAGAGATTACCGTTGAAGACGGAGTAGAAAACGAAACAGGAAGTGACCCTACAAATAAATGGGTTTATGTTCCGGTAGCAACAAAAGTAACGGTTACAGCTCCAGAAATAAACGGTGAAAACAAAAAATTTGCAGCATGGACATGGGGCGAACAGAAACTTTCTGGATCAAATGAATATGCATTCTATGTAGTTGGTAATATGGAACTTCAGATGACTTATGATGCAAACACAGTCAACGAGGCAGAGGTAGTACTGGTAGGTTCTACAAAATATACAGAAAAAGAAAAGAAACGTTCTTTCATCGCAAAACGTTCTGTTTCTAAAAAATGTGAGAAAGTTTTAGAGTATGGTGTTGTTGTTACAGATCAGACAGGCTGGGATCGCTATTATAAAGTAGGAGCAGCTAATCCAAAACTTTTCAAAAAGGGCAGTACCAGAACAAAATACTCTAGAAGATGTGTAGAACGTAACGGGCTTCTTGCTTATAACGGAACATTTGTGGCAAATCTGAGAGTCGCAGATAAGAATGAAAAGTGGTATGGAAGACCTTATGTGATTTATGAGGATGCAAAGGGTATTAAAAAGACAGTTTATGCAGACAATGTGATCAAATATTAATTTTTGATAAGAAAGTTGGGAAAAAATATGAGAAAATATTATGAAGAACCGGATTTTAAGGCGGTTATATTTGAATCCAGTGATGTGATCATGACATCTTCAGAACATATGGATGAAAATGATATGGATGCCTGGGAAGGCTGGACAGAAGAGGAATGAGAAAGAGCGTGATCTATACTCTGCTTGCCATTTCACTCTTTGCTATGCTGGGAACTGGATGCAGTAAAAAGGCAGAACAGAAAAGTGAGACAACAAAGTCAGCAGCACAGACAGAATCTGTCGGAGAAAGCATCGGTGATCAAACAGCCGATACAGAGAAGATGACAGAGTCTGAAACAGAAAAAAAGAAAGAAACACAGACAGAAATGTCAGATAAAAGCAGTGCAGCAGATGCTGATGACAGTTCTGTTGCCACCTCTGCTCAGGATGTACAGGAAGAATTAACAGAAGTAGCTGAAACAGCTGCAGAGGATTCCTGGGAAGACAGTGCGGATGGCTGGGATTAAAAAGTAAAATCATGTGATCAAAAGGTCTTTGTCTGAGAGGACAGAGACCTTTTTGACCTTATGATTCTTGGAAACCAGACGATGGCAACACCGGAAATACCTGATTATGAAACAGCATGAGGAAGAAGTTAAGAAGGGAGAATGCATATGAAGTGGAAAAAGATCCTGACAGGAACATTGGCGGCAGCCATGCTTTTCAGTAATGCTTCCGTGGCAAATCTCACTGCCCTGGCAAAAGAAACAGCAGTTGTCAGCCTGGAATCAGCCAGGGAAACATTGGGAACTCTGATGAATGAGGCGATAGAGAAGGTAAATATAGAAAAAGACGGTATCAAATATTCTCAGGCATCAAAGGACGCTGTGATGGTTAAATATGCAGCGGCTCGTAAAGTAAAAAATAATTCCGGGGCAACAGAAGAGCAGCTGGAAGCTGCGATAAAAGATTTAAGAGAAGCGTTAGATAATCTGGAACAGCTCTGTAAAGTGACAGTCGATAAAAGATTTACAAATGATATAAAAGTGACGCTGACAGCAGAACATGCAGAATATGCATCGGAAAATGAGGACAGTGCAGAATTTTATGTTCCTCTTAAGGAAAAAGTTACCGTGACAACGTCCGAAAAGGATGGAAACATACCGTTTAGCGGTTGGGAAATGACGGTCAATAACGGAGGATCTTCGGAGGATTCCGGTACAAAAATAGTATCAAACAGCACAGTATATACATTTTATGTAACTGGGGAAACGCATCTTGAACCTGTTTACGGGGAAACAGATGAGAAGCCGGCAGAAGAAAAGATTGTTTTAACCTGCAGTACAGGGTATGAAACGGATTCTGCATATTTTCTTACAAAACGTGAAATTCCGAAAAAATACAGCGTAGTGGAACACGGAGTTGTTATGACGGACGAAAGAGGCTGGGAAAGATATCAAAACAAGGAAGAAGGATTTGTAAGAGGTGCAGCCCTGACGAAACGATCCGTAGCAAAACGAAAAGGAAACAGCGGGATTTTTAAAGCAAAATTGAAGTGTGAGAAAAACAAAGTGTGGTATGGAAGGGCTTATATCATCTACACAGATGGAGAAACCACATATACAAAGTACTCAGAAATCATCCGTTATCCTCAGCAATAAGAGCAGGAGAACAACCGGTATGCAAATGCAGGAGATAAAATTAGAGGAAATCGAGCCGACGATCCGGAAAATCTTTGCAGCTGGCGGTGATTTTACTTTTTATCCGAAAGGGACGAGTATGCATCCGTTTGTTGAGCAGGGACGTGATAAGATCACACTTGCACCCATTCAAGATCAGGTCAGAAAATACGATGTCATACTTTATAAAAGAAAAAATGGTGCATTTGTACTGCATCGGGTAGTCGGAAAAAGAGCAGACGGTTATATATTTCGCGGGGATAATCAGTTTGTGAAAGAGTATGGCATAAAAAAAGAACAAATGATCGGGAGGATGACGGAAATCATCCGCAGCGACGAAGTGATCCGGGTGGATGATGTGAAACACCGGCTGTGGGCAATGCTCTGGGTACATACGGCACTGCTCAGAAGGATCCGAAACCATTGTCATGATATCAGAAGGCAGAGAAGACGGCAGCTTTGAGAGTGTGATCAGAACAGTAAAATGGGACAGGGATGTACGTCTGACGTAGATCCCTGTCCGTGCAGATAAAAGGAGAAGAAATAGGATGAAAATCAGAGGAGACTATATGTTAGATACGATCGGCGGCGAAAAAATAGCAGTGCCGCTTGGTGCAGGCGAAAACAACCAGACCGGACTGGTCCGGCTGAATGAAGTCGGAGCGTTTCTGTGGGAAAAGCTGATGGAAGGAACAACAGAAGAGGATCTGGTGCAGGATGTGACAAAACAGTATGAAGTGGGGACGGAAAAAGCAGCCGGAGACGTGAAAAAATTTCTGGAAAAACTCAAGAGCCAGGGACTTCTGGAGGACTGAAAGATGACAATGAAACACTACAGGTTTGCAGATATTTCTTTTACGCTGGATGCACGCTATCCCTGGCTGGAGGAGCAGTGCAGAGAGTATGAAACAGAGCCGGGGGCCAAAAGCATCCGCATTGCGGTTACAGAAGAAGAGATCGACAGAGAAAATGTATTTAAAGAGGCGTATTCAAGAGGATATCTGGAAAGCCTTGCCGTTTACCGGAAGATTTCAGAAGCAGTCCTGGATCACGATGCTTTTCTGTTTCACTGTTCGGCAGTAGCGGTAGATGGAGAAGCCTATCTCTTTACCGCACCGAGCGGAACCGGAAAATCCACACATACACGGCTGTGGCGGGAGCGTTTTGGAGAAAGAGCGGTGATGATCAACGATGACAAGCCACTGATCCGCATGGAAGAAGGAACCTTTTATGTTTACGGGACACCATGGAATGGCAAGCATCATCTTAGCGTGAATCAGAAAGCACCGGTAAAAGCGATCTGTCTGCTGGAGAGAGGAAAGACAAACCATGCACAGCAGATTTCGCCTGCGGAAGCATATCCGGGGCTGTACCGCCAGATTTACCGGCCGCAGAATGACCGGGGCAAGATGCTTAAAACCCTGCAGCTGCTGCACAAGATGGCAGAGTCTGTACCGCTTTATCGTCTGCAGTGTGATATTTCACAGGATGCAGTGCGTGCTTCCTGGGACGCATTTCACAGTCAGACGGACAGGCGGCAGGATGAGTGACTGACTTTTGATGGAACTGCCGGAAATACAGCAGGCAATAAGCAAGGAGAAAATGTTGAGGATGAAAGTGAAAGAAAAGCAGGCAGCACAAAGACAGATAGATATTGACACAGATAGTTTCAAGCTAAAAGACCAGGAAGAAAAACTTCAGGCAGGACGTTACATCGTAGAACTGGTCAGTGCAGTCCTGGCAGGAAGAGAGCCAGATGCAAAACCGGAGGATCTGCCTGTGAAGGCGATTTATCGTATGGCAAAGCTCCATAATCTCGACTGTATCGTTTATGATGGAATGAAACGTATTGCCGGGGAGGCCGATACGGATCTTATGGAAGAATGGGCAAACCGAAATACGATCTGTGCCGCCCAGGGCATCATGCAGCAAAGAGAAGCAAAAAACCTGGTAAAAGAACTGCCCGCAAGAGGGATCCGTGTACTGCCCTTAAAGGGAAGCATTTTAAAAGAATTTTATCCGCAGGCAAGGTATCGGCAGATGGCAGATGTGGATATCCTGATCGACCGCAAAAACATGGAAAAGGCACATACCGTGATGAAAGAGCTGGGCTATCAGTATAAAGGCGGAGACAGCGAAGATACAGTAGATAAATATTATAAACCACCGTGTGTATCAATCGAGATACACAGTCATCTGATGCATTACCATGCAGAAAACCATAAAAAGTATCTGGATATCTGGGAACGCTGCATGGAAGAGAACGGCGTGTATCATATGAACTGGGATGATTATTATCTGTTTTTGATGGAACATTTTGCAAAACATTTTAATGAATCCGGAAGTGGGATCCGCTTTGTGCTTGATATCTATATATTTCTGGAAGCAAAGAAAAAAGAGCTTCATCCGGAATATCTGAAAAAGAAGCAAAAAGAACTCGGGCTGGAAGAATTCTGCCGTGAAATGGAAGAGATAGCATACCACTGGTTTGACGGCAGACCGGAAATCAGGGACAGCAAATATGAGACGGTAATACTTCTTGCCGGAATTTTTGGCATTAGGCAGTGGGCTTATGCCGGACAGCAGAAAAAATATCTGGAAAAATATAAAAATCCGAGGATCGCAAAAGGAATGTATTTGCTGTGTAGGCTCTTTCCGGATTATCATGCAATGGCGGCACAGTATCCTTTCCTGAGAAAACTTCCGGTTTTGCTTCCGGTGACGTGGATACTCCGTGCACTAAGGCTTATAAAAACCAGGCGAGCAGTGATCAGGGGGGAACTCGGAGCATTAAAGAATAATATAAAATGATGCCAGGATTGTGGGAGTGCAACGCACGGAACAATCCGTAGGCATTATAGTTGGGGACTTTTGACACTCACATCATAAAATCGGAAAAGTAAGAAAGAAATAATGGATACTGAAATTTTTGACAGAATCCAGAAATGAATGTATGAAAAAACAAATCGAGAAGCCGCATTACTCAAAAGCTTCTCGATTTGTTTTTAAGTTTGAGAAATATAAAAATATGGATGTCATTATTATATTACGCTTTTTTAGATTTGTAAAGAGCAAATATACCAAATCCTGCAAAAAATATTGCCAAAGATGTAATCGGCAAAGCAGAACGGGCACCTGTCTGAGGTGATGTCTGGTTTGTACCGGTTAATGCAGTCTTATCACGGTAGATCAGAGCTACGACAGAAGATCCTGCATGGAAATATGCAGCAACCTGATTGTCACTGACCTTCTCACCCTGAAGGACTTCCCATCCATGCTCCGGGCAATAGTAAAGGATGTCAACCTGGATGTTGTCCGTCATATTGTTGGCGACAAAAGTAACTCTGACAGGATTGTCAGCACTTGGTGTTACACCGTCGAAAGTAAGATCCATCACCGGTGAAAGAAATTTGTATACTCCAAGATCAATATTTTTCTTGAGCACACCATTCTTGTCATACAGATTAACGGAAGATGGAAGTTTGTCACCAAAAGCATATTTCTGCTAAGCTTTTTACTGACAACCGGTATGCGTTTTTCTTATCGGATATTGCGTTTCTATATTAACAGCAGTACCACAGAGCTGAACAGTGAAAAAACAGAAAAAGAACATATTATGGTGATCGGTGCCGGTGCAGCAGGGCAGGCACTGATCAAAGAAATCATCAATTCAGACAAACTGGATGCACAGGTGGTGTGCATTATTGATGACAACCCGACAAAGAATGGGCGTATACTGGAAGGGGTCACGATCGTCGGTGACCGATATCAGATTCCGGAAATGGTGAAAAAATACAGGGTCAGCCGCATTATTTATGCGATTCCGGCAGCTTCTCCGGAAGATCGAAAGGCTATCCTGAATATCTGCAAAGACACCGGATGCCGCCTTCAGACCGTTCCGGGAGTTTATCAGCTTGTAAATGGAGAAGTAAATATCAGCAGACTTCGCAATGTCGAGATTACAGACCTGCTCGGACGTGCCCAGGTAAAAGTAAATATGGATGAGATATTTGCTTCCATAGGCGGGAAGACACTGCTGGTAACCGGCGGCGGAGGATCTATCGGAAGCGAACTGTGCAGGCAGATAGCGGCAGCACATCCGAAAAAGCTGATCATCTTCGATATGTATGAGAACAATGCTTACGAAATCCAGCAGGAACTCTTGAGAAAATATGGAAAAAGCCTTGATCTGGAAGTGCTGATCGGCTCCGTGCGAAATACGAACCGCATCCGCTGGATCATGCAGAAATACAGACCGGATGTTGTGTTCCACGCAGCAGCACACAAGCATGTACCTCTGATGGAGGACAGCCCGAACGAAGCAATCAAAAACAATGTTATGGGCACATACAAAACAGCAATAGCAGCTTCCAGAGCCGGAGTGAAAAAATTCGTCCTGATCTCCACGGACAAAGCAGTCAATCCGACCAACATCATGGGAGCCTCCAAACGCCTCTGTGAGATGGTCGTGCAAATGATGAACCGCCAGAGCGAAAACACAGACTTCGTGGCAGTCCGCTTCGGAAACGTGCTTGGCAGCAACGGCAGCGTGATCCCGCTCTTTAAGAAACAGATTGCAGAGGGCGGTCCGGTGACCGTCACCGATAAAAACATCATCCGCTACTTCATGACCATCCCGGAAGCCGTATCACTGGTCCTTCAGGCAGCACACTACGCAAAAGGCGGCGAAATCTTCATCCTGGACATGGGCGAACCGGTCCGGATCGATGAGATGGCACGAAACCTGATCCGCCTCTCAGGATTCACACCGGATGTAGACATCAAAGTCGAGTATACCGGCCTGCGTCCGGGCGAGAAACTCTTCGAAGAACTCCTGATGGCAGAAGAAGGCATGCAGGAGACGCCAAACAAGCTGATCCATATCGGCAAACCGATCGAGATGGATGATGCAGCATTTAAAAAGAAACTCCGGCAGCTCGATGAAGCAGCCTACCAGGAAACAGACCGGATGAGAAAACTTGTGGCAGAAGTTGTGCCGACGTATCATCCGGAAAATATATAAAAATACAGGAAAGGATGAAACCTTCTCAAATTTCAGGGGGGGGGTAAACAATGAGTGCTAATAAAAAAAATAGAAATAAAGGCGAAAAAATAAACATACGATGGATGCTCGTACTATATGATTTAATGATATATGCAGTTGTTACTGCTGGATTATTGATTTTATATAATGGAGTAGACAAACTGGATACTACTGGAATACTTCAACAGGTATGCCTTTCTGTAGTTTGTATTTTTATAGCACGATTTTTTGGAAAAATTTATGAACAGGTATGGCGATATGGAGGAATTCAGTGTTATATTCGCCTGTTGATTACAGATACTATCGCTTTTATGGTATATTTATGTCTGGAGCTGTTACTTCCTGTTCAGAAAATAACATTTGCAAGAATGATTTCACTGGTGAGTTTGAATCTTTTAGGAGCATTAGCAATCCGCATGATATATCGCTATGCCTATAAATGTGCAAATAAGAAAACATTAGAAGGAAAAATTTTAACGAAGTTACTCCATTTGTTTTCAGGAATGGAAGCTCAGGAAGAAAAAGAACTTCAGAAAATAAACACTGCGATCATAGGGGCTGGCAGAGTTGGTGTTGGTCTGGCAGAAGATTTTTTGAACAATCCGGAAACGGCATATATACCGAGAGTATTTATTGATGCAAATCAGGAAAAGATCGGACGAGAAATTCATGGTATACCAGTTTGGTCAGAGAATGAAGCAACTTTTCAAAAACTGGAAATGTATGGAGTTCGGGAAATTATTTTTGCAATTCCTTCTATGGATATTGATAAAAAGAAAAAACTTTATGAGTACTATAGGAAAGCAGGATATAAATTAAAAGTCTATGATTATCCGGTTATGTATACAGCTGGAGGAAAACGCCATCTTAGAGAGTTTGACATCGAAGAGCTTTTGTTCAGACAACCATTGATTGTTTCAGATAAGCGTACAAATGAATATTACAGGGACAAGGTTGTATTGATTACCGGCGGTGGAGGATCTATTGGATCAGAATTATGCAGACAACTTGCCAAAATGCAGCCAAGACAGATTATTATTTTAGATATTTATGAAAATGGTGCATATGATGTACAACAGGAGTTAAAGATTACATATGAAAACCGCCTGAATCTTCAAATTGAAATTTGCTCGATTACGCATAGAAAAGCACTTGAAAAAGTATTTGAAAAATATCATCCGCAAATTATTATTAATGCAGCAGCACACAAACATGTTCCACTGATGGAGCATAACTGTGTGGAAGCAATTTATAATAATGTATTTGGTACACAGAATCTGGTAGAACTTTGTGAAAAATATGGTGCCGAACGCTTTATGATGGTATCAACGGATAAAGCAGTAAATCCGACAAATGTCATGGGTGCAACGAAAAGAATGTGTGAAATGATCGTGCAGAGTGCAAGCACACATGGAAATGTAAAGTACAGTGCCACACGATTTGGAAATGTATTAGGAAGTGCGGGATCCGTTATTCCATTATTTAAAAGACAGATTGCTAGTGGAGGACCAGTAACAGTAACAGATAAACGAATTATTCGGTATTTTATGACAATTCCAGAAGCTTCGCAGCTAGTACTTCAAAGTGGGGCGATTGCCAATAATGGGGAGCTTTTTGTTTTAGATATGGGACAGCCGGTAAAGATCATGGATCTGGCAGAAAGTATGATTCGATTGGCTGGTGTTTCAGGTATTAAAATTATTGAAACAGGGTTAAGACCAGGAGAAAAATTATATGAAGAATTACTGGTGAAGACAGAAGAACTGGATAAAACGGATAACAGCATGATTTTCATTGAAAGAGATAGTGCATTGAGCAGAGAAGAGATTTATAAAAAAATCCAGGTGCTCAGAGATGCGTGTGAGACAGGAGATGACCTGATTGCCAAAGAAGCATTGCGGAGTGTTGTTCCGACCTTTAAAAGACCGGAAGAAGTAAATGAAGAGATTGCCTAACAAGAAAAGGGGTAAAAGTCATGTTTAGAGAAAATAATAAATTTAAAAAATTTGAATCCAAGGTATGGTTAAGCAGTCCGACTATGCACGGATTAGAAATAGAATACATGAAAGAAGCCTATGAGACAAACTGGATGTCTACCGTTGGAAAGAACATAAATGAGGTAGAGCGGCTTGCCTGTGAATATATAGGATGTAAATATGCAGTTGCATTATCGGCAGGAACAGCCTCTCTTCATCTTGCTATGAAGTTGGCTGGAATTGAAGCATATGGTATGCCAAAAGTAGGACATGGTGCATTGGAAGGCAAAAAAGTATTTTGTTCAGATATGACCTTTGACGCAACAGTAAATCCTGTTGTCTATGAAGGCGGTGAACCAGTATTTATAGATACGGAATATGATACATGGAATATGGATCCGCTTGCACTGGAGAAAGCATTTGAAATATATCCAGACACAAAGGTAGTGGTTGTTGCACATCTTTATGGTACACCGGGCAAAATAGATGAATTAAATGCTGTGATTAAGAAATATGGTGCAATTTTGGTGGAAGATGCAGCAGAATCAATGGGAGCTACATATAAAGGTGTACAAACAGGTACATTTGGTAAATACAATACAATTTCGTTTAATGGAAATAAAATTATTACAGGAAGCTCTGGAGGCTGTTTTTTAACAGATAATGAAGAAGCAGCTAACAAAGTAAGAAAATGGTCAACTCAGGCAAGAGAAAATGCTGCATGGTATCAGCATGAAGAATTGGGTTATAATTATCGCATGAGCAATGTGATAGCTGGGGTTGTGCGTGGTCAGTTTCCTTATTTGGATGAACATATTGCTCAAAAAAAAGCAATCTATGAGAGGTATAAAGAAGGTTTCAAAGATCTGCCGGTATCTATGAATCCAATGGATCTGGAAAAATCTGAACCGAACTACTGGCTTTCTTGCATGATTATTGATAAAGACGCAATGTGCAAACAAGTTCGTGGAGAACAGAACGCTTGCTATGTCAAAGAAACGGGGAAAACCTGCCCGACGGAAATCCTGGAGGCAATTGCATCCATTAATGCAGAGGGCAGACCGATTTGGAAACCAATGCATATGCAGCCGATTTACAGATTGAATCCATTTGTAGTCAGAGATGGTAATGGACGTGCCAGATCTAATGCTTATATTGCAGGTGAAGTTGTTGATGTAGGAATGGATATTTTTACAAGAGGTCTATGTTTACCAAGTGATAATAAGATGACGTCGGAACAGCAGGATAGAATTATTGAAGTAATAAAAGCATGCTTTGAGTAATAAAAAGTATATTTTAAATGAAAAGAGTAAAATTATGCATAAACAGGGAATGTATGAAAAATATATAAAGCGACCACAAGATTGTATTTGTGCATTAAGTGCATTAATCATCTTATCACCTGTGATTTTAATTACGGCAATTTTAATAAGAATAAAACTAGGCACACCGGTCATTTTTAAACAGGAAAGACCTGGATTGAATGGAAAAATATTTACGTTGTATAAATTTCGAACTATGACTGATAAAAAAGATGGTAATGGTAATTTTTTACCGGATGAAGAGAGATTAACGAAATTTGGAAAAATATTGAGATCGACTAGTCTTGATGAACTCCCGGAACTAATAAATATTATCAAAGCAGATATGGCAGTAGTAGGGCCTCGACCATTGTTGAAAGAATATTTGCCGTTATATAATAATCATCAAGCACGCAGGCATGAAGTCAGACCAGGATTTACAGGATATGCACAAGTTCATGGACGTAATTCTATTACCTGGGAAGATAAATTTGATAAAGATGTATATTATGTAGATCATATAAGTTTTTTGGAAGATTGGAAAATTATATTTCAAACAATTGGAACGGTGGTAAAAAGAGAAGGAATCAGTTCTAAGGAATCAGTTACGATGGAACCATTTAAAGGGAGTAGAGAAAAGTAGGTAGAATTGCAATGAAATCGGTAATAATTATTGGTGCCAGTGGACATGGAAAAGTAGTGGCTGATATTGTACGAAAATCTGGAGATAGAGTATATGGATTTTTAGATGACAATACGGAGTTGAATGATACTTTTTTGGGTTTTCCTGTTTTAGGAACAACAGATAATTATGAAAAGTACAAGGATATTGCAGAATTTATTATAGCTATAGGTGATGCAAAAATTCGTGATGCTATTTCAAAAAAAATACAAAATGTTAATATATATACGGCAATTCATCCGACAGCTGTGATATCTGATTTGGATGTAACTATTGGTAAAGGTACTGTAATTATGGCAAATGCAGTTGTTAATTCAGGAAGTCGAGTGGGTGAGTTTTGTATAATAAATACAGGGGCAATAGTAGAGCATGATAATATAATAGAAGATTATGTGCATGTTTCAGTAGGTGCAAAATTAGCAGGAACAGTATATGTGGGCAAATATACATGGATTGGTATAGGTGCAGTTGTAAGCAACAATTTAAAAATCTGTGAAAATTGTGTTGTACGTGCAGGAGCAGTAGTTATTGAGAATATAGTCAGGAGTGGCAATTATCAAGGTGTACCAGCAAAAATAAAGGAATGATATTATGAAGAAAATTTGTTTTGTTACAACAGTATATATGACATATAAATGTTTTTTAAAACAATTATCACAGTATTTATATGAAACAGGAGAATACGATATTTCATTGATATGCAATAATGAAGAAGAAGCATTAAAAGATTTGCCTGCATTTGTGCATTATCATCCAGTTGATATGAAAAGAGGTGTAAGCCTGTCTGCATTTAGTGCTATAAAAAAAATTGGAAAAATACTGGAAAAAGAAAAATTTGATATCGTTCAATATTCTACACCTAATGCAGCTTTTTATACATCTATTGCAGCAAAGAAAAAACGAGTCCCGGTCAGATTATACTGCCAATGGGGAATTAGGTATATGGGATTTGAAGGATGGAGAAGGAGTCTGTTCAAATATTTAGAAAAAAAGACATGCGATAACTCAACGTTTATTGAAGTAGAGAGTCATAATATAAGAAATTTTTCACTGCAAGAAAAATTATATACCACAGATAGAAGTTGTGTGATTTGGAATGGCAGTGCCAGCGGAGTAGATTTGAATAAATTTGATATTACTCGAAAGCCTTATTGGAGAAAAAAAATTAGAACGATATTAAAATTATCTGATGAAGATATTATATTTGCTTTTGCAGGAAGGTTGACAGCAGACAAAGGTGTTAATGAGCTGCTAGAGGCTTTTTTAAATATCGAAAAGAAATACTCATATGTTAAATTATTGATGATGGGCGGAATGGATAACCATGAGTCGTTAAAACAAGAATTATGGAATCAGGCAAAAAAATCAACAAATATTATTTTTACAGGAAATGTACCAAATGTAGAGGAATATTATGCTGCTTCAGATGTTTTTGTAGCACCAAGTTATAGAGAAGGATTTGGGCTGGTAGTTATTGAAGCAGAATCCATGGGATTGCCGGCAATAGTATCGGATGTACCCGGACAAGTAGACGCAATTAAAGAAAATGAAACAGGTTTAACTTGCACAGTAAAAGATAGTAGATCTCTTGAAAAGGCTATGGGCAAATTGATAGAGAACGTTGAACTAAGGATGAATTTAGGAAATAAAGCATCTAAATATGTAGAAGATAATTATGAGCAGAAGAAGCTGTTTGAATATTTAAAAATGCATAGAGATACATTAATTAATGGAGAAAAATAGTATGCCGAAAGTAAGCGTATTGATGAGCGTATATAATTGTGAGAAAACAGTAAGAAAGAGTATAGATTCAATTATTAATCAAACATTTCAGGACTGGGAATTTATAATTTGTGACGATGGTTCAGTGGATGGTACATATAAATTAGTACAAGAAATTGCTAAAAAAGAACCTCGGATTATCTTGATAAAGAACGATAGAAATAGAGGACTTTCATATTCCTTAAATCATTGTTTAAAAGTTGCAAAAGGAACATATTGTGCTAGAATGGATGGAGATGATTTGTGCGATCCTTCGAGATTTGAAAAACAGATTGAGTTTTTGGATAACAATAAAGAATATGGTTTTGTAAGTACAAGAATGACAAGATTTGATGAACAAGGAACATATCAAGTGCCGGAACCTGTGGAATCATATTCACCAACTAAAATGGATTTTATAAAAGGATCACCGTTTTGTCATGCACCTGTCATGATAAGAAAAAGTGCTTATGATGCGGTGAATGGTTATAGAGATATACCACAAACTTTAGGTGTGGAAGATTATGACCTTTGGTTTAGGTTATATGCGAAAAATTATAAAGGTTATATATTACAAGAACCATTATATCATATGTTCGATGGAAGAGATGCAGCGAAAAGAAGAACATTTAAAAGAAGGATGAAAGAAGCTTGGGTTAGAAAAAAAGGGTATGAAATGTTAAAAATACCGTACATATATCGAGTATATATTTTAAAACCAATAATAATAGGTTTTATTCCTCAATGGTTGTATAGAATTATTAGATAAATGTAGAGGTAATGCTATGACATTAATAACAATATGTACAATATTATGTACATTAATATTTTTTATAGGAACAAATCAACAGCGTGTTATTGACTGTCCAATTAACGGATTTGATGGAAAATGGAAATTTTATATAGATAGAAAAATAGTTGTACTATTTGCAATAGTGCTTATTTGTGTATCTACGATGAGATATGGCTGGATTGATACATATGCATATAAAGAAATGTATGTGGCTTCAAGAGGTGATTTAGCGTATGTAAATAGTGCACCATATGGTGTTGAAGCTGGCTGGTTATATTTTTGCTATTTTTTAAACTTCTTTTCGGCGAGTCCAAAATTATTATTGCTTATATCAGCTATAATTATAGTAGGAGGGTATGTATCAGTCATACAGAAATTTTCATGTGATCCTATATTTTCATTAATTATTTTTTTCTGTGTGTTATATATGGATACAAACAATGGATTAAGGCAGATGGTAGCAGCATCTATCATAATTATGGCATATCCGTTGTTAATGGACAGAAGAGTATGGAAATATATTGTATTCGTACTTATCGTATTGTTAGCAATGCAGTTACATACATCTGCAAGTGTATGTTTATTTGTTGCAGCAGTTGTAATAGGAAAACCGTTTAATAAAAGAGTTCAATTGGCCATGTTATTTGGCGTTTTATTCTGCCTGATGCCAGGATTAATAAATCAGTATATAGGAGATATGTTTAATGATAGTAAATATCTGAATTATTTAGAGATGTCTGGTGGTATGACTTTTTTTAGAGCATTTGTAACAGGAGTATTTCCAGCCATATTAGCGGTTTGCTATTTAATTAAATACAAAAAAAGTGGTATAGTGATCGGATATGAAGAAGGAATATTAATTAATATTCTTTTAATTAATACAATGTTTATTATGATGGGAACCTATATGCAGTATTGGAACAGAATGGGATTTTATACAGCATTTGCACCGGTTGTTTTGATGCCTAAAATGACATATGATATGTTTATCAGAGAGCAAAGACGATTAATAAAAGTAATGGCTATCCTTTGTTATTTTATATTTTTTGCTTACAATATATATGTAAATATTGGATATGGAGCAATTAAAGATTTTTATATTTCATGGAAATAGTATGGGGTGATATTTTGCTTAAAATATTGTTTTTTATTCCTAATCTGGCACATGGTGGAGCTGAGCGTGTATTGATTAATTTAGTGAACCATATGGATTATAATGAGTTTGATATTACTGTCCAAACGATGTTTGATGTGGGAATCTATCGTAATAAATTAAATAGACAAGTACGTTACATTGGTGGATTTCCCTGGTATTTTAAAGGAAACACGTTGGTCTATAAATTATTTACACCGAAACAATTATATAAGATGTATATTAAAGAAGAATATGATGTTATTGTTTCATATTTAGAAGGCCCTAGTGCCAGAGTTGTTAGTGGCTGTACGAATTCAAAGACAAAATTGGTTAATTGGATGCATATTGAACTTGAAAATGAAGCATATGCAACACATGTATTCCGAAACATGGCGGAAGCTGAAAGATGTTATAGAAGTTTTGATCGTATAGCATGTGTATCAGAAACGGTAAAAAAGAGCTTTAATAATATGTTTAAGGTTAATGCTCCTGTCGATGTTTTTTACAATACTGTGGAAACTGAGGTGATAAGGAAAAATTCTGAAGAATTAATAGAAGATATTAAATTTAAATCGGAAGAGATAAATATTATTTCGGTTGCCAAGTTGATGAAGTCTAAAGGATATGATCGTCTAGTGAAAGTACAGAAAAAATTGCGAGCTGACGGTTTTAAAACGCATGTTTATATTGTGGGAAAAGGAGAAGAACAGAATCATTTACAAAAATTGATAGAAGAAAACAATATAGTAGACTCATGGACATTTGTAGGATTTAAGAGTAATCCATACAAATATGTCAAAAATGCAGATTTATATGTTTGTTCTTCAAGAAAAGAAGGGTTTAGTACAGCGGTTACAGAAGCTTTGGTTGTGGGAACTCCAGTGGTAAGTACGAATTGTTCAGGAGCGACAGAACTTCTGGGATATAATAATGAATATGGAATTGTGACTGAAAATAATGAAGAAGCACTGTATGAAGGAATCAAAAAAATGATTTCTGATAAAAAGGTCTTTGATTATTATAAAAAGCAGGCTAAAACAAGAGGAAATAAATTTAGTACAAGTGAAACGGTTAAAGCAGTTGAAGAAATGTTAGAGGAGGTGGCAGCAGAATGACAATATTGCAGGTGTGTGCGTATGCTGCTCCATATGAAGGAAATTTTATAAAGTCTTTGAAAGCACTAGGAAAAGTATATGAAGAAAAAGGCGATAAAATGGTTTATGCATTTCCAGAATCAGCAAGAAATATTTCCTGGTGTAAAGAATTAGAAAGGCATACGGATGTGTACTATTTGCCATTAGCGAAAGCAAGAATTAAGATAAAAACGTATACAATGTTAAAGGATATTTATCGTAAATATAAAGATCTGAAAATAGTACATTCACATTTTGAATTATACGATGCACCAGTGTCATTAACTGCACCGAAAAATGTAAAAGTTTTTTGGCACTTGCATGATGCATTAGAAGGATATACGGGAATAAAAAATCGGTTGGAACATAAAGTGCAATATGGATTTTGTCATAAAAATGCTATTTTACTGTCTGTTTCGAAAAAGCATATGGAATATGTATTGAGAAAAGGATTCCCTAAAAAAAACGCCAGATATGTTCCTAATGGATTGGACACAGATAGAATAAAATTAGTTTCTACAACAGTCGAACAAAGAAAATATGATTTTTTGATTTTTGGATGGGAATTTGAGCGAAAAGGCGTTGATTTATGCATTGAAGCAATCAAAAAAAATAGTAATGAGAATTTTAAAGTTGCTATTGTAGGATCAGAAAATACAGAGAATATTATCAAAGAAAAGTATGGCAACATACCAGGGGTGGAAGTGGTAAAACCAGTTTCTGATATTAATGAATTATATGCAAATAGCAAATGTTTTTTACATATAAGTAGAGCGGAAGGACTTTCATATGCCTTATTAGAAGCTGTATATGCAGGACTGCCTGTAATTTGTAGTAACATAAGTGAGAACAAATTTGCTGAGAAATTTCCTACAGTAGAAATGGTTGAAAGTGAAAATGTTACTGATGTTGCAGAAAAAATGAAATGTGTCATCAGTAAAAATACATATTCTAAGGATATGATTGAGAAATCAAGGAAAATTATAGATGAAGAGTATTCGATTGCTTGCTGGGTAAAGAACATGTTGAAACAGTATGGAGAATAATAAAATGAATATTTGTATTTTTAATGGTGATATGTCCAGAGGTGGAGGAACTGAAAGAATTACACAAATATTAGCGAATGGATTGAGTAATCAGGCACAATATAAAATATATGTGCTTAATTTAAATAATGAATCAGGAAAATGCTTTTATCCCTTAAATAAAAATGTTCATTTTGTAGTCTTAAACTCTGCCGGAATAAAAAATAAAATAATAGAATTGCGACATTTTTTAAAAAAAGAAAATATTGATATTTTAATAAATGTAGATATCATGTTAGGAATTTATTCATTACCGGCAACTTTTTTACAAAGAAAGACAAAAATAATATCATGGGAAATGTTTAATATCCGTAATGATATAGGAAGTAAACATACAAATATGATTAGAAAAATTTGTCTTAGAAAAAGTGCATATTATATTAATCAGACAAAAGGAGACATGGAAGCATTTTTAAAAGAGATGCCAGTGAAATGTCCTATCACATATATTTATAATCCCTGTGAGATAGATAATACATACACAGGCTACGATATAAAATCAAAAACTATAGTTACAGCAGGACATTTTTTTTATACAAAAGGATATGATTTAGCTGTAGAAGTAGCTAAGAAGGTTTTTGGAAGGCATCCAGACTGGTGTTGGAAGTTCTATGGAGATGGAGTAGAACTAGAAAATATAAAGAAAATGGTTCAAAAAAATCATTTAGAAAGTAATGTGATTTTTTGCGGAAGGACGAAGCAAATTTTAGAAGAGTATAAAAAAGCTGCATTATATGTAATGACATCTAGGACCGAGGGCTTTGGACTGGTTCTTACAGAAGCGAAATCATGTAATTTACCGACATTGGCATATGATATAGATTTCGGACCGAGAGAAATCATAGACGATGGAGTCAGTGGATATTTAGTAAAGGCATATGATTCAGATGTGATGGCAGAAAAAATTTGTGAGTTGATAGAGAATGAAGAGAAACGAGTACTTTTTTCGAAACGAGCAAAGGATAATTGTGGAAAGTTCACTAAAAGCACATTTATAAATAAATGGATAAATGTTATAGAAGAAGTAGAAAGAGGATAAAATGAGTAGTTCTAGTAGAACAGAGAAAAGTTTATTAAATATTTTGACTGGAGTTGTAGGTCAGATACTTTCTTTTGTATTAAGCTTTGCAATTCGAACAGTGTTCATAAATACCCTGGGAGAAGTGTATCTTGGGTTGAATGGGTTATATACTAATATTTTGTCAGTGTTAAATTTGACTGAGTTAGGAATAGGAACGGCTATAGTTATAGAATTATATAGAACAGTCGCATTGAATGATGAGGAGAAAACTAAACAGTATTTACAATTTTATAAGAAAGCCTACTATTGTATAGGATTGTGTATATTGACTATTGGACTGATATTAACACCCTTTTTAAATTGTTTTATAAAAGATACAGAATCAGTTGCGTTGATTAATTACCGCTTAGTGTTTCTGTTATATTTATTTAATACGGCATTTTCTTATTTCTTTTTTGCTTATAGAAATTCTATTCTGCAGGCTAACCAACAGGAATATAAGTTGCGAATTATAAATTATATTTTTAAATTTGTAGAAATGATACTACAAATAGTTACATTAATAATATTTAAAAATATTTATGTATACTTAATAATTCCCCTGATATTAGGATGTATATCAACAGTTATAAAAGGTATTCTGATTGGAAAATGGTATCCATTTATACTTGAAAAGCCAAAGGGAAAACTTTCAAAAGAAGAAATTGAAAATACTAAAAAGAATATCTTTTCAGTGGCATTATATAAAATTAGCGGTACAGTGATTAATTCTACGGATAATATTATTGTATCGTCATTTATTAGTATTATATTAACCGGAATTTATTCAAATTATTTAATTTTGACTTCAGCAGTTAATACGATGTTAGAAATTTTGTTTTCTGCGTTCACGGCAAGTTTAGGGAATCTTAATGTTGAAGCAGCTGGAGATATAGAGAAAAAATATAGTATATTTAAAATACTCAGTTTTTTAAATTTCTGGATGTATGGGTTCTGTAGTGTATGTTTTCTTGTGCTATTTGATCCATTTATAAGAATATGGATTGGTGAGAAATTTATAATGAATTCTTTAACAGAATATATTATAGTTGTAAATTTTTTGATTGTTGGTCTGCAGGAAACAATAGGAACGCATAGAGCCGCGTATGGATTGTTTTATAAAGGAAGATACAGACCCGTTTTTTCAGTTTTATTAAATATTATTTCTTCAATAATATTTGTTAGGATCTTTCCAGAAGAATATGGCATAGTAGCAGTTTTGTTAGGAACCATTGTATCTAATCTTGCAGTAAGTTGGTGGTTTGACTCTTATTTAGTTTTTAAATATGCATTTAATAAAAAACCAATTAGTTTTTACGTAACTTTTTGGAAACGTTTTATTTTTGTGATAATTATAGGAATTATATTTAGAAAAATAAGTATGTCATTACCATTTTCTGGAATTAAGGAAGTACTAATTGATGGAATATTAGTCACGATTGTTTATAATATGATATTTGTTTTATTGTTTTTCAAAAAAGACGAGTTTAGGTATTTAAGAAATAGTATTAGTAATATAGTTGCGAGAAGGATAAAAAGCAGATAAGTTTAGTTAGTTTATGAGGGAAGTATGAAGATAGCAATTATAACATTTAGCGATTTTAATACGAATTATGGTTCAATGTTACAAAGTTTTTCACTGGGACATTACCTTGAAAAGCAAGGTCATGATGTTGTGTGGATTAAATATCGCGAATTTACGAGCGAAAGTGAAAGTAGAACTACTTTAAAGAATTATATAAAAAATTTTCTTTTAAAAGTATATGCAATTTATAAAAGGAAAGATTTATCTAATACAAAACAGAATTTTGAAGTATATAAACAAAAATGGTTAAAATATACGGCATTATATGCTTCTGAAAAAGAACTAGAACAAATGGAAGAGGAATATGATTGCTGTATATGCGGCAGTGATCAAATATGGAATTTAGAATGTCTTGGGGGACTCAGAACACCATATTTTCTTGAATTTGTTCCTGAGGAGAAAAAGAAAATTGCATATGCGGCGAGTATGGGAGATTATCATTTTAAAGATGATGAAAAGAAGAGAGTAGCTGAATTGTTACAAAAAATTGATTATATTTCCGTACGAGAAAAAGAGAGTATTCCGGAGATTCATGAACTTTCTCAAAAAGAAGTGATAAATGTTGTTGATCCTGTTTTTTTAACAGGTGTAAATGAATGGGAAACTTTTGCAGGTGAATCTCCTATTACTGGAGATTATGGAATTTGTTATTTTGTTAGACGCTCAAAATTTGGAAAACGAGTTGTAAAAGAGGCGACTAAATATTATAAATGTCCAATATACAATTTGAGTGATAATATGATATATATTAAAGGAACTGAGGCTCGATATATATCTATTGGACCAATGGAATTTTTAGCAATTTTAAAAGGTGCAAAGTTTGCTATAGGAACATCCTTTCATTTGACTGCATTTTCGATAATATTTAATGTTCCGTTTCTTACAATAGGAATGGAATCCAATAGAGCGAGAGTAAATAATATTTTAGAGTTAGTTGGTCTGGAAAAACAATTTGTAACAGAAAATGATGATTACAAAGAAAAAATAAAAGAACTATTAAATATGTCTCCGCACTATGAAAAACTTCAATCAAAAATTAAAAAATCAAAACGATTTTTGGATAAAGTACTTTCTTAAGTAGGCAAAAGAAAATAGAGGATTTAGAATGTTGTATATAAATATTTAAGTAGCACGTATATTATTCATATATAAAACAATTTGAATGGAAAAGAATATATAAAATGTATCTGAAAAAAATTACTGAAAATGCGGAATTGAATTTATGGATATCAGAGCTTAATAAATCTTTTAAAAATAGAAGTTTAGCAAATATTCCGTATAAAGAAGTTAAAAGTAAAGACATTGTAATAGATAATAATAATATAATTTTGGGTATCTACAATGATGCTAATAAATTATTGGGGGGTGCATCTCTTTCATATTGCATGGAATATAACAACGTCAAGACTGCGAAGGTAGGACATGTGTGGACTATGACGAGTTATCAAAAGCAAGGTATAGGTAGCTTTTTAATGAAAAAAGTAGAAGATATTGCATTACAAAATGGGATTGAATTACTTCAATTAAATGTGGCGAATATTTATCTTCCGGCAGTTCATTTATATAAAAAGAGTGGATTTAAAAATTTAATGATATATGCAAATGCCCCTCAAACATATTATTTTATAAGAATGATAAAAGAAATAGGTAATTATAGATTTCCTGAAAGTAAGCGTATCTGCACATTAATAAAATCAATTGTTATATTTAAAATTCTTTTTAAAAAGGATAGTTCACCGACATTTGTAAATAAGAAGGTATATACACGTTTGAAAGATAGTAATTAAATTCATATTCTAAAGATATTTAAAGCTTATATTTATACCCGCCATAGTTTGAGATATTAATCAAAAATATAAAAAAGAGGAAAACAAAATGAAAAGATTCTACTGATTTTAATTATGTAATCAATGGAAAAATCACATTAAAACAATGGAAAAAAGAATTAAAAAAATCAATAGCACATGCACTATTTTTTAAAGATGATATTATTCCGGCAATTATACCGGTAATGTCTATGATAAAAAGATGGATAAAGAAAAGATAAAAAAATTATTTAAGTGATAAAGGCAGATGGAATGGATATGTGTGAAGCAATTGTAATTGGATCGAAAAGCGTCAATGCGGTAGGGCTAATCAGAAGCTTAGGAGCAGGCCATGTTGATGTAACATTTATGTCTACATACAGTAAAATTGAAAGTAAGTACACAGAAGAATATGTAAGACTTCCAGATGATAGAAAGAAATGGTTAGCCATTTTGAAACAATATGGAGAGAGAAGTAAAGAGAAAGCTGCTATTTTCTCAACGGATGATGATACTGCATTTTGGCTTGATGAAAATTATGAAGCTTTACAAAAATATTTTATTGTGCCTCATGCGAAGGGAAAGATGCGAACTCTGGCAGATAAATCCGTTATGAATGAAATTGCAAAAAAAGCGAAGTTGAATGTTCCGAAGTTCGCAAAGATTTCTTTAGTGGAAAGTGAAAGAAAAAATGAATATCCAATCATTTTAAAACCATATGCCGGATATGCAGGAAACAAAGGAGATATATCAATTTGTTATAATGAAAATGAATATAGGAATGCAGTTCGTGTATTAAAAAAACAAGGATATAAGGAAGTGTTGCTTCAGCAACTGTTGGATGATCCAGAACAAGAAGAAATAGGTCTTATGGGAATGGCTTTAAATAACGGACAAGTTGTTATTCCTGGCGTTATCCATAAAATACGTTCATATCCAACTGGAAAGGGAAGTACGTCATATGCAAAATTTTCTCCAGTTATGTCTGAAATGAATGAACAAAAAATTAAACAATTTGTTTCAGCTACGGGGTATGTGGGTATTTTTGATATAGAAATGATAAAAGCATATGGGAAATATTGGTTTATAGAAATCAATTATAGAAACGGACAGTATGGATATATTCCAACAGCTGCGGGATATAATCTCCCTGCTAATTGGGTGCATGGAATGAAAAATGAGAAAGTTGAGAAATGTAATAATCTTCAGGAAATTTATTATATTAATGAACGTGAAGATTATCGGCATGTAAAAGAAGGAACGATAAATAAAAAAGAATGGTTGAAAGAATTTCATACTGCATCTGCATATGGTATGTATTGCCCAGGAGATCAAAGACCGTTTATTAGGCAATACGTAAAAATTCCGGATAGAGTAATAATAAAAGGTAGAAAATTGAAATCACATATCAAGGATTTGCTGATAAAAGAAGAGTGGAATATTGCAATAAGAAAAAGAGGAGATAAGTCTTTATGGGAAAAAGGTGGAGAGTCTAGAAAATTTACTGTTTTACCGAATACTATAAGATATTGGGCAGCAGATCCATTTATCGTATCTGTTGGAGAAAAAGATTATTTATTTTTTGAAATGTTTGATCGCTTGAAAAGTAAGGGACTCATTGGGTATAGAGAAATAAATGGCAATAAAATAGGAAAAATGAAAATAGCATATGAAGCAGATCATCATTTGTCTTTTCCATATATTTTTGAATACAAAAATGAATATTATATGATGCCGGAATACTCTGAAGGAAAAGAACTGTTTGTATTGAAAGCAACTCATTTTCCAGATAAGTGGGAAAAGATTGAAAGTTGGATGCAAGGGAAACGTTTCGTAGATTCTGTATTATTGAGCCATGAAGGAGAAAATTATTTATTAACACAAGACCTTCAATCAGGATATTCATCTGAAAAATTCTCAATATTCATCCGAAAAGGAAAAGAATGGGTATCTCATAAAAAAAGTCCAGTAACAAAAAGCTTAGCTAATGCTAGACTGGCTGGTAAAATATTTTTTGAAAAAAATCAATTGATTCGTGTTGCACAAGATTGTCAGGATGGATATGGGACTAAATTGCATTTTAATCATATTTTGAAATTGAGTGAAAAGGAATATGAAGAAGAAATGTTTCGCACGATAAGTGTGCAAGATATTATCGTGGATTCAAAAGAATGTTTCTGTGGAATACATACATACAATTCTGATGATTGTTATGAAGTTATTGATTTAAAAAATCCTGATAGGATAAGGATTGGGAATATTTTAAATATTTTGTGGAGAATTATTGGAAAATTAAAAAAATAGGATAAAGACTTATGGAACAGAGAAAAGAGATAGATATTTTGGATGTGGCGAAATTTATAATGGCAATTATGGTTGTAGGAATACATACATTGGGGAGATATGGAATCTATCCATTGTTTAGAATTGCTGTACCACTGTTTTTTATGATTAGTAGTTACTTGTTTTTTTCTAATACTGAAAAACGAGGAAATTTAAAATACCTGAAAAAATTTTGCATAAGAAATATAAAACTTTACTGCTTTTGGTTTATTGTTTTAATGCCTATTTTTCTTCCAATGGGGGGGTATTTAACCGGTAATTTATTATTCAATGCATTTAAACTTATCGTCAAACTGTTTTTTGGATCAACATTTGCAGCATCATGGTATATATCTGCATTAGTGATAGGAATGTGTTTTGTTTTTATCTGGGATAAGCTGAAAATAAATTATGGAATAATTGTAGGGATTACATTTGCTATATATGTGGTTTGTTGTCTCAACAGTAATTATCGAAATTTAATGCCAGATAATTCAATTATTGTTATGATTAACAGAATATATCCAGGAACAATATATAATGGATTTTTAGTTGGTTTATTTTGGATTTTTTTAGGTTATCTATTTGCCTGTAAAGGAACAATATGTGATAAAAAAAGTCAGATTGGTTTAATAACTTCATGCTTATTATTATTAGCTGAATATTTCATTGTTACAAAAACTCATTTGGCTGTAGATAATGATTGTTATTTTATGCTTATACCAGTTTGCTGTTTTGCATTTGATAATTTGATAAGCTGTGAATGGAATTGTAAAAGAATAGATGTAAAAGTATTAAGGAAATATAGTACAATTATATATTGTGTTCATGCTTCATTAGCAGGAGTTATTGAGCATTATTGGATATCAGATTCGAATTTTACAGATTGTGTTTTAAAATTTATTCTTGTATTGGCTATGAGTTTGATGGTGGCTAATACAGTATGTGTATTAGAAAAAAAGAAAGCATTTAAATGGCTTCATAATGCGTATTAAAATATGGAGAAAAGGTGTATGAGAGAAAAATGGATTGATAATATTAAATTTATGGCAGCAGGGGGGTATTCCTCTGCCATTATACAGAGAGCTTTGCAGTGGCAGGAGCAGGAATACCAAAATGGCTGCAATACGTAAATAAATTTCCCCTGGGAATGATTATCAATGGAGAATTTTGGGTCTGTGTATTTGCAATTTTGAGTGGCTATTTACTTAATAAAAAAGATATAAGAAATGGTGCAGACTTGATAAAAATATGCATAAACAGATATTTTAGATTTGTAATTCCATTTTTCTTTGCTAATTTTTTTGTCTATCTTTTATACAATTTTGTTGGATTTTCTGCACAAAAATGCGGTATGATTGTAAATAATCAATGGTTATTGAATCAGTATACAAATGCAATTGATTTTATTAGTGTTGTGAAGAATAGTCTTATGCTAGGAAACGAGTTAAATAATAATTTTTGGATAATCAAACATATGTTGTTAGGTTCTTGGTTAATTTACATTTCAAACTATGTGTGCTATAAGTTTAATAATCAAAAAATAAAAATTGTTGTAGCAATAGGATTGTTACTATTTCCATATACATTTTTTATTGGTGTAACATATGCAGGAAGTTTACTGGCAGAAGTACCTAAAAAACTCAAATTTATATATCAAAGGGAAAAAATCACGATGATTTACTTTGTAGTAATGCTTGGGTTAATGTCGGGAATACAAAACATTGTGGCAGAAATTTTAAAAATACAATGGTTGCATATCAATCAATATTGGGAAGCGTTTTATGCAATGTGTATCTTAGGATGTATTTGTTCAGAAAATCGGGTATTAGAGAAGTTTGAAAACTGGCATATAGATACTTTTTCTAATCAATCTATGACAATATATTTATTGCATTGGCCAATTATTTGTTCCTTTAGTACCTGGTGTTTTATTAAGCTGATTGAAATGAGAAAATACAATAATTTTTTAATATATTACTTTGGAACGTTAATAATTACAAGTATTGTCTTGTTAATATCAGTGTATTTATATGGTAAAGTGTTTGGAAGGATTAGCAATGCATTTTTAAGGGTACTTACTTTTAGATAAACATGGAAGAAAGAGGGGAGAGTTATGAAAAAAGAAAGGAATATCCAGATTGAAGTTGTGCGTATTCTTGCAATGTTTATGATTATTCTCGGTCACGCAGTACTCTATGGACATGCAGCTGAAAGTATCAAAATAATGGGGGGGTATGGACAACTGCACTTGAAACATTTGCTACTCCAGGAACAGATGTTTTTGTTTTAATTAGTGGATATTTTTTAGTGAAGTCAAAGATAAATATAAAAAAAATAATTGTAGTATGGCTACAAATTCTTTTTTATTCTGTGTCATTAAGTTTGTTTATGGTTGCATTGGGAATAAGCAAATTTTCATATGTTGGTTTATTAAAAGCGTGTTTCCCAATAGCTTTCAATCAGTATTGGTTTATGCGAGTTTATTTTTATTTGATTTTATGTGTACCGTTCCTTAACAAATTGATAAATTCATTACAGAAGAAGGAATACAAACAGTTAATTTTATTAGGAATAGTTTTGATGGTGATTCCAGCAAGCATTCCAGGAATTGCTTTATTTAATAGTGATTCTGGCAATGGTATACTTTGGTTTATAATGCTTTATTTGACAGGTGCTTATTTGCAAAAATATCCACCTAAATTTTCAGCAAAATTCTATATGCTGATGGCATTTGGATTTTTTATGATAGTGTTTCTTTCGAGAATAGGTCTTTCTTGGTTATCTGCATTGCTTGGCTTTTCAGGAATGGGAGAAAATAGGTTTTGCACTTTTGATGCATTTCCTATTTATGCAGAGGCTTGTTGTATTGTATGTGCTGGGATAAAGATGAATTTGAAAAGCGGACATAATGTTTTGGGTAAAAAAGCGATATTATTTTTATCAGAAAGTACAGCAGGTGTTTATATGATTCACGAACATCCACTTATTAGAAGTGTCATGTGGAAATGGGTGAATTTAGAGAATCATATGATTTTATATACAATTTTTATAGTGATATCAATTTTTGTAATATGTGCAACTTTGGATCAACTAGTATGGAAAAAAATTGAAAAGTATTTAAAAAAGTAAATATAAAACTTGTTTGAGTGAATGGGCAGATCTGAACGGAAAAACGTAAACAAAAAATAGGTTTATAGAAAAACTTCCGGTAGAGATAGGAAAAGCTTAAATATAGGTGGCTGCAAAGCAGCCACCTGAAAATATCAAAGCATTTGCTGTTTACGTGTACATTATGAAGGTGATAAAATATGAGATTAATTATTATTGGTGCAGGTGGTCATGGGCAAGCAGTCCGGGAAGTTGCTGGTGCATTACGAAAATATCTTACTGCAGATGGAAGTGAAAATATAATATTTTTAGATGACCGATATAGAGAAGTGCTTAATAAAGAACAGAGATATGGAACGGTTGTTTATAAAATAGCAGGTATGTGTAATGAGTATTGGAAGTATATAAATCAAGATACAGAATTCTATCCAGCATTTGGAGATAACAAGAGAAGATTAGAATGGGAAGAAAAAATTGTTCAGGCAGGTGGTAAACTTGCAACAATTATTCATCCTACAGCATATATTGCAAAAAGTGTAGTTATTAAATCTGGTACAGTAATTTTCCCTAAGGCAATAATTAATGTGGGATGTATGATTGGGAAGGCATGTATCATTAATATAGGAGCAATTGTAGAGCATGGATGTACCTTGGATGATGCATGTCATATTAATTCAGGGGCTATAGTTATGGCAGAAAATAATGTACCTAAATATACAAAAGTAGATAGTGGTGAGGTAATCGAAGTTCGAAAATGGAATAATTAAGTACAATTATAAAAAAAGATTATTGTAGAAGTGTTTGTTGAAACAATATTAGCAGTAAGCGGTAAAAGATGGTAAAAAGTTCATTAAGGAAGAAATAGAAAGTAAAATATTGTTTACAATGATATGGAGAAGAAAAATTGGAAAAACCATTAGTCAGCATTATAATGGGGGTATATAATGCTGAAAAAACAATTAAAAGATGTATAGATTCAATTTTAAATCAGACTTACGAAAACTGGGAATTCATTATATGTAATGATGGATCAAGTGATGGGACATTAAATATCTTGAATGAGTATCAAAAGACAGATTCCAGGATTAAGGTGATTTCGAATAAAAGTAATAAAAAACTTGCTGTATCTTTAAACAGGTGTTTGAAATATGCAAAAGGAAAGTATATAGCAAGAATGGATGCCGATGATGAAAGTCTGCCTCAGAGGTTGGAGGTAGAAGTGGATTTTCTTGAAAGGCATGAACAGGTCGATCTCGTTGGGTGTAATAGAATTATTTTTGATGAACAGGGAGAATATGGTATAAGAAAAGTAAAGGAATATCCAACCAGGGATATCTTAATCAGGGATACACCATTTGCTCATCCAACAATAATGATGCGGAAAAAAGTATATGATGCGTTGGGCGGATATAGAGTTGGTCATAAAAATATGAGAGCAGAAGACCTGGATTTATGGATTCGATTTTTTGAAGCAGGGTATAAAGGCTATAATATACAGGAAGTTTTATATCGTTATCATGAAAGCAGAGAAGATTTATATAAAAGAAGTGTTAAAGTAGCAATTCATACGATGGCGGCTTTTTGGTATGGATATAGAGTACTGAATGTTCCATTCTACAAGAGAATATGGGTGTTGAAACCACTGATAGCTGCATTGATTCCAAAATGGATTATGGAAAAGTATCACAGGATAAGGCTGGATAAGGTGCAGTGATTGTAGCGGAACTTAAAAAGATAGAACTGATCCGGCAAAGTGACCGTGGATACCACCAAATCCTGTAATCAGAAGAATTACATAAAATTTTTAGAAATTAATGATGGGGTTCCGGTAAGCGGCAGACGAATCATTCTACTTGACTTTACAATATGCCTGATTTATTATTATACTCGTAAGAAAGTAACTTACGAGTATAATAAATTGCGACGATAGTTCTTGGAGGTGGACAGATGAGCCGATTTTATTGCCGTGAGGATGAGCTTCGAAAGCTGAATAAACGGTATGCAGGTGATAAGTTTGAGTGCATTGTCATCTACGGGAGACGGCGTGTTGGTAAAACGGCATTGATCAACGAGTTCTGTAAAGATAAGCCGACCATTTTCTTTTCTGCTTTGAATACGACAGGAAAGGAAAATCTGGCGGCACTCTCAAGGTCGATTATGAGCTTTGAGAGGCCTGATATGGAGTCTGCACCTGAGTTCAGGTCTTATGATGATGCTTTGGGTGAGCTGACAGCAATTTCAAAAGAAAAAAGGATTATTTTTGTAATTGATGAGTATCCGTATCTTGCGAAGGCGAAGCCTTCCATTTCAGCAATGCTGCAGCATATCATTGACCATAAATGGACGGAGTCCAGGATGTATCTGATTCTTTGTGGCTCGTCTATGAGCTTTATGGAAAATCAGGTGCTTGGCAAGGAAAGTCCGCTGTATGGCCGATGCACTGGACAATTTAAGATTGAGCCACTGGACTATAAAGAAACAGCGGTGTTTCACCCAAATCTGTCTGCACAGGATAATGCTCTGATTTATGGAATTACAGGAGGAGTTCCTCATTATATTAACAAGTTGGATGTGGGAGACAGTATAGATGAGGCTTTGCTGGATAATTTCTTTGATCGTTCCAGTTATCTGTATGAGGAACCGGGAAATCTGCTGAAACAGGAACTCCGGGAGCCGGCCATTTACAACGCGATCATCAAGGCAATTGCTGAGGGTGCTTCTCGAATGAACGATATTAAGATGAAAGTCGGTGAGGAAAACTCGGTTGTATCAAAATATCTGAAGACACTGATGGACCTTGGCATTGTCAGGAAGGAAACTCCGATCACAGAAAAACCAGGCAAGAAAACCATCTATCTGTTGGCTGACAATTTCTTCCGATTTTGGTATCGGTTTGTGCCGGTCAATATGAGTGCCATTGATTCCGACAGAATCGCAAAAACCTATCCGCATGCAGTGAAACAGTATCTTCCGGATTACATGGGGTTGATTTTTGAGAAGATGTGTCAGGATTATCTGCTCTATTATTCAGATAATCTTCCCGTTGAGCTGAGTGAAATCGGTCAGTGGTGGGGGACAGACCGGAAGAAGAAAAAGCAGATGCAGATTGATATCGTTGGAACACCTGTTGAAAGTAAGGATTATATCATTGGCTCGTGCAGGTACAGAAATGAGAAAATTGGTATGGATGAATTCGATTTACTCAGGGATTACGCATCAGTTTTCGGAAAAGAGAATAATTATCACTATTATATCTTTTCAAAAGGAGGTTTTACGGATGGACTTCTTCAGGCACAGAAGCACGGTGAAGTCCGGCTGGTAACGCTGGAGGATCTCTACAGGTAGAGGGAGATTTTTGAGTTATTATGGAAAAGAGAAACATAAGGATTGTCTGAAGTGTTTGATTTTTGATAAGAGCAAATTTCAAATCATTTTATTCAGAAAAAGTGGAGGAATACATTATGTGTGGAATTGTTGGTTTTACAGGAGAACATCAGGCAGCACCGATTTTATTGGATGGTTTGTCAAAACTGGAGTACCGGGGATATGATTCGGCGGGATTGGCTGTTCGAGACGGAGAGAATCTGGCACAGGTTGTGAAGGCAAAGGGACGCTTGAGCAATCTGGCGGAGAAAACGGACGATGGTCATACCTTAAAAGGTACTTGCGGGATCGGCCATACTCGCTGGGCAACGCATGGGGAACCGAGTCAGACAAATGCACATCCGCATGTGTCGGGAAACTGCAGCGGTTCTGGCTCAGGTATGGTAGAATCCGAGGTTGTTGGTGTGCATAATGGCATTATTGAGAATTATACGGAGCTGAAGGAAAAGTTATTAAAACATGGCTATACTTTTTACAGTCAGACAGATACAGAAGTTGTGATCAAGCTGGTGGACTACTATTATAAGAAATATAATCTGGGTCCGATCGATGCGATCGCGAAAACGATGGTGCGTGTACGCGGTTCGTATGCTCTGGAACTGATGTTTAAGGATTATCCGGGGGAGATCTGGGTGGCACGAAAAGACAGTCCGATGATCATTGGTATTGCAGACGGCGAGACTTATGTTGCTTCTGATGTTCCGGCAATTCTCAAATATACCAGAAATGTTTATTATATTGGAAATCTGGAGTTCGCAAAACTGACTCCGGGAGAGGCACATTTTTATAATCTTGATGGCGATGAGATTGAAAAAGAAACAACCGAGATCAAGTGGGATGCCGAAGCAGCAGAGAAAGCCGGTTTTGAGCATTTTATGATGAAGGAGATCCATGAGCAGCCAAAAGCAATCCAGGATACGCTCAATTCGGTCATCAAAGAGGATAAAATTGACCTTTCAACAGTAGAAATCACGGACGAAGAGATTCAGAATTTTGATCAGATCTATATTGTTGCTTGCGGATCGGCATGGCATGTGGGTATGGCAGCACAGTATGTATTTGAAGATCTGGCGAATATTCCGGTGAGGGTAGAGCTGGCATCCGAATTCCGTTATCGAAAAATGCCATTAAACCAGAAAGCACTGGTGATCGTAGTCAGCCAGTCCGGTGAAACAGCCGATACACTGGCGGCTCTTAGAATGGCAAAGGAAAAGAATATTACCACAATGGCGATCGTCAATGTAGTTGGAAGCAGCATTGCACGCGAAGCCGATAAGGTATTCTATACACTTGCAGGCCCGGAAATCTCAGTTGCGACAACAAAAGCCTACAGTGCACAGTTAGCAGCAATGTACTGCCTGGCAGTGCAGTTCGCAAAAGTCAGAGGAAAGATTTCAGAAGAACAGTACAGCTATTACATTTCTGAGATGCTTACCATCCCGGATAAAATGCAGAAAGTCCTGGAAGATAAAGAAAGGATCCAGTGGTTTGCCTCCAAATATGCAAACGCACATGATGTATTCTTCGTGGGCCGCGGCATTGATTATGCAGTTTGCCTGGAAGGAAGCTTAAAACTCAAAGAAATTTCCTATATCCATTCCGAAGCCTACGCGGCAGGAGAACTGAAGCATGGAACCATCAGCCTGATCGAACAGGGCACCCTGGTGATCGGAGTTCTCACACAGAGCGAACTCTATGAGAAAACCATCAGCAATATGCTCGAATGTAAGAGCCGCGGAGCTTACCTGATGGGACTGGCTACCTATGGAAAATACGAAATCGAAGATCAGGTGAACTTTACCGTTTATGTACCAAAAGTAGATGAGCATTTTGTCGGAAGCCTGGCCGTGGTTCCGCTGCAGCTGATCGGATACTATGTCAGCGTGGCAAAGGGACTGGATGTGGATAAGCCAAGAAATCTGGCGAAGAGCGTGACGGTGGAGTGATATCAGGTGCGGTATGATCTGCAAAGAAGACGCAGCAGCGGTAAAGGATTTCAGAGAACGTAAACAATACTATATATCAAGGAGGTGCAGCACTGCATGAGTAATGTATTACCTGTTGAGGATTTAAGTAAAACTTACCTGGAACACTCTATGGTTATCAACAATTTTGTTATCAAAATCGGCAGTCAGATTAAAGACAGCTTATGTCGTGTCTTTGGTGATGGTGTGCAGTATGAATGGCGTGAGAACGATGATAAAGTAATGATTCCGGATGTATCCATTATCTGCAACTTGAGAGATCGAAAGAATATTTCTTTTACAGGTATTCCACGTTTTGTGATGGAGGTCTTATCCAATGCTACGGAAGAATATGATAGGCACGAAAAAATGAATATTTACTGCAAAGTCGGAGTTTCTGAATACTGGATCGTTGATTGGAGAAAAAAGTCCGTAGAAATCTATCTTTTTGACTTCGAAGAGGATGGAACAGGATATCCGTATCTTTATAAAACAGTTACTGCACAGAATAAAGAGGAGTTACAACTGGTGATGTTCCCGAATTTGAAAATAACCTTTGAGGAATTGTTTGATCTTGGAGAATATTGATTTTACATGACTCTCCGGTGCAGTCAGGGAATGATTTCAGCTTTTCGGTTTGACTTAGTAAATGCTATGAGTTATGATACTTAAAAGAAGTAACTTGTGAGCCAGTCGCTCATGAGCATAATTAGTGGAGGAAACAGCATGAAATTTTTTGTAACAGGTGTCGGCGGACAGCTTGGACATGATGTAATGAACGAACTGATCAGGAGAGGGCACGAAGGTGTCGGTTCTGATATTCAGGAGCAGTACAGCGGTGTGGAAGATGGTTCTGAGGTGACAAAAGCACCTTATCTTTCACTGGATATCACAGATAAAGAAGCAGTAAAGCGTGTCATTGAGAGCGTAAAACCGGATGCGGTGATCCACTGCGCGGCATGGACTGCGGTTGATATGGCGGAAGATGATGACAAGGTTGCAAAGGTCCGTGCGATCAATGCGGGCGGCACACAGAACATTGCGGATGTCTGCAAGAAGCTGGACTGCAAGATGACTTACATCAGCACAGATTATGTATTTGACGGTCAGGGCACAGAGCCATGGAAACCGGACTGCAAGGATTATAAGCCGATGAATGTCTATGGACAGACGAAGCTGGAAGGGGAACTGGCAGTAAGCCAGACACTGGAGAAATATTTTATCGTCCGCATTGCGTGGGTCTTTGGCTTAAATGGCAAGAATTTTATCAAGACGATGCTGAATGTCGGCAAGACGCATGACACGGTTCGTGTGGTCAATGATCAGATTGGTACGCCAACTTACACTTATGATCTGGCACGTCTGCTGGTTGATATGAATGAAACAGAAAAATATGGTTATTATCATGCGACGAACGAGGGCGGATACATCAGCTGGTATGATTTTACGAAAGAAATCTACCGTCAGGCAGGTTATACGACCAGGGTTCTGCCGGTAACCACAGCAGAATATGGCTTAAGCAAAGCGGCAAGACCGTTTAACAGCCGTCTGGATAAGAGCAAGCTGGTGGAAAATGGATTTACCCCGCTTCCGACCTGGCAGGACGCATTGAGCCGTTACCTGAAAGAAATCAAAGCGTGATTTCGGATACATTTTAAAAGATAAGTACAAAAAATAAGAAGTGGGAGTCTTCACCGACTAAGATAAAAAGATACTGAACAGTTGCAGAAGGAGATAAAGAAAATGGGACAGATCAAAGTTGAGAAAAATGTAGGCGGCATCGAAGGCCTTTGTATCGTAGAACCGGCCGTTCATGGTGACGAGCGTGGTTATTTCATGGAAACCTACAACGAAAGAGATATGAAAGAGGCAGGCATTGATATTCATTTCGTACAGGATAACCAGTCCATGTCCACAAAAGGAGTATTGAGAGGCCTGCATTTCCAGAAACAGTATCCGCAGTGCAAGCTGGTTCGTGCGGTACGCGGAACGGTATTTGATGTTGCCGTGGATCTGCGTTCCGATTCCAGGACTTATGGAAAATGGTTCGGCGTGGTTTTATCTGCGGAAAATAAAAAGCAGTTCCTCATTCCAGAAGGATTTGCACATGGATTTCTGGTGCTGAGCGATGAGGCAGAATTCTGCTATAAAGTGAACGATTTCTGGCATCCGAACGATGAGGGCGGCATGGCATGGAACGACCCGGAGATCGGCATCGAGTGGCCGGAAGTGAAGGGCGAGTACAAAGGCAGTGCATCTGCAGAAGGTTATACACTGGCAGACGGTACACCGCTGAACCTGAGTGATAAAGACCAGAAATGGCTGGGACTGAAAGATACGTTTAAATTTTAAGATGATATGTAATAGAGCTGCGAGAAATCGTAGCTCTTTATAAGTATCGGAAGAAAAGTGCAAAAGAGAAGTAAAAATATAAATAACAGTATTTTTTGTGAGAAATCGTAAAAGGAGAAGGTAAGATGACAGAAGGGATATCATACAAAAAATGTACTTATAATGAAGAAGAACGAAAGATGCGGGAAAAAGATTGCAGCTTATACCGTATCCGACAGGAAAGAATCAAAAAATTAGCAGAAGAAAAAACAGAAGAAAACTTATGGCAGACCATTGTTGCGTTTCAGGAATATCCATTTAAAACCATGACAGGTCTGCCATTTTACTATAAACTGAAAATCGGGAAAAACGGAGAATGGAATAAAGAGTTGTTGATCGATCGAAGGGAAAAGAGCAAAAGTCTGGCGTGGAGCAGTATTGTGCTGGCATTTGAAAAAAGCAGGAAGTTTACAGGGACGGTGAACAAACCCAAGGAACTTGGGGACATAAGAGGTATTTCCTATATATATCCGATTTTATGGAGATTTGGATTAATAGAAGTTCCGGAAAAGGTAGAGGAGACAATGAAGAGAAAAAAAGACGAAAAAGATTCCTTGTAGAAATGTACACCGGATAGTATAATCTTAAACAACAAAGAGAAAGAGTGGACAGGGGATTGAAAATGTTAAATGTTTATGCATGGAGCTATGGAAGCGTAGGTATGGCAATGCTGGGATCACTGATAATCTGGAGGATTCTGGCCAAATGTATAAGACAGGATATATGGAAAGTAATGAATGCAGTGGGGGCTGTGGTGGCACTTTTAATAATCCTTAGATTCACAGTGATTGGAAGAGAGTCATCCAATGAACATTGTTTTATGGTGATGGCAGAATATTCGGGCGAATTTTACAGAGAAATAATCATGAATATTTTTCTGTATTTTCCACTGGGACTTACGCTGGGGGAACTTACAGGCTGTCATGTGATATGGCTTGCTTTTCTATTGTCGCTTGGGATAGAAAGCTGGCAATTTGCAGCAGGAACAGGGATTGCCCAGGGGACAGATGTGTTGTGTAATACGTTGGGAGCCTGTATGGGCGGAATGTTCTTGAAAAAGATTTTTTTCAAAAAGAAAAATGTACGGCAGTGAAAGGAGAAGGATATGGTTGATTTACATTTGCACATTCTTCCGGGATTGGATGATGGGGCAGAAGATCTGGAAACAGCAGTGAGAATGGCAAAAATGGCAGCTCATAGCGGGGTTTTTCATATGGCGGCAACCAGCCATGGAAATTATTATGATTATACGCTAGAAGAATATAGAGAAAGCTTCGAAAGACTTCAGAGAGAACTGGTAATAAGGCAAATACCGGTTAAACTTTATCCGGGTATGGAAATTTTTATGGATGAAAATGCGGGAGATTTGTTAGAATGCCGAGAACTTCTTACGCTAAATGGAACGAAATATGTGTTGATTGAATTTGATTTTGAAGAAAATGTCGAAAAAGTTTGCAAATATGTTGATGATTTGCAAAATAGACGTTATAATGTAGTCTTGGCACACCCGGAACGATATACTTTTATACAGAAAGATCCTGAGTTTGCATATTTTCTTGCACAGCAAGGCTGTGTGCTTCAGGTAAACAAAGGAAGTGTTTTTGGGCAGTTTGGAAGCAGATGCAGAAATCTGGCAAGGCAGTTTATGGATGATGGGATTGTCAGCATCCTGGCATCAGATGCACATGATTTTCAGTATCGTACACCATCTATGGAGAGATTGATGGGATATCTTGAAAGAAGATATCCATGGAAACAGGTTCAGGTGTGGACTTCAGAAAATCCAAGCAGGATTTTAAAAGGAAATCCACTTGTGGATTTCCAGGCAATTTAGAAAAGGAGTAAAATACTATGAATAAAGCAAAGGTCTGTGCAGGAGCAGTTTGTATCCTGGCATTAGCGGGGGGCTGGGTCTATTACTCGAATGGGCAAAAGCAAAGAGATGTGGATCCGCCGGTGATTAGTGCCGATGCGGAAAGTTTTTCTGCAAGTATTGGTGCGGATGATAAAGAACTGATTTCTGGTGTTACAGCAACGGATGAGAAGGACGGAGATGTATCGGACAGTATTTTGATTGATAATATCAAGAAAAAGGAAGATTCAGATAATGATTTCCTGATTACATATGTTGCATTCGATAAGTCCAGTAATATGACATCGCTTACAAGAACGCTTCATTATTCAGATTATCGGCAGGTACATTTTTCCATCACACAGGCACTTCGCTTTCCGGAAAACCAGGAAATTGATTTATTGTCATGCATTACTGCTGACGATTGTATTGACGGAGATGTTACTCCATTTGTCACGTTCGACGGAGATAAGGAATTATTAGAGGGAGAACCCAAAAAGGGAATTTATGAATGTACATTAAACGTAACGAACAGTGTCGGATTTACAACATCACTCCCAATCAGTGTAGAAATTTATGAAGACAGCTATGATGAAAGAAACAAGAGACCGGAGCTTGTGCTGAATCAATACGTGACATACTTGAAAAAGGGACAGGATTTTAATGCGAATACATATCTGGATCATATTGTAGAAGATGGAGAGAAAAAGATAGAAGATACAACGTCTGGTGACAGTTCAGAAGAACAGAATCAGATCAGTAAAGATGTTATTCCACTGTCATCCATTGAAATTACTTCAAAAGTGAATACCGAAAAAAAAGGAATTTATACAGTGAATTACAGATACACATCAGAAGAAACCGGATACGACTGCAATGCAAATCTGATTGTGGTAGTTGAGTAGGAGGAAAAGGATGAAACAGGAAAAATACTCAAATATAAATACAGAAGCATTTGATTTTAAGTATATCTATAGAAGTCTGAAAAAATATCTGATATATATCCTTGCAGTTACCTGTGTGACAGGTACACTTTCTTATATTTTCCTGGATCAGTATATGCAAAATACGTATAAAGCAAGTGTGAATCTTTACGTAATTCCACGTGATAATTCAGCAAATAAGTTCTATACGACAGGGATGGATACAGCGGTATCCAGATGCAACAGTGCATTAAACAGCGATATGATGAAAGAACTGATTAAAAAGGAAGATGATGCAGATAAAATGCAGGGAAATTTATCTGCAAGTATCGTAACAGGAACAAATGTCATTGTGATGAGTGCAACGAGCAGTTCGGCTGAGAGTGCGTGTCGTCTTTTGAAAGCCGGTATAGATAATTATCCAAAGCTTTCAGGGTATTTTCAGACGGGATATATACTGAAAAAAATTGGAAGTTTTTCGGGAAATGGGATTAAAATTCACAGAGAGCGTGCACTTATGACAGCACTCAAAATGGCAGCAGTCATGTTTGCAGCTGCCTGTGGGATTATTATAGCCATGGCAATCTTTACGGATAAGATTCATAATGCGGATCAAGCGGAAGAATTGTTGGATATGGATGTTTTTGGAAGCATTCCGTTTATAAGAAAAAACCAGAATCAGAAATCCATATTGCTTACAGACGTAAGGACAGATCCTCAATATTCAGAGTCGATTGATAAAATTGTTACCAAACTGCGGAGAAAGATGTATGCAAAAGGGTATAAAGTTCTCATGGTGACCAGTCTGAAAGAGAATGATGGTAAATCTACAGTTGCAGTAAATATGGTACTGAATCTGGCACAGAGAGGAAAAAAAGTTGTTCTTGTAGACTGTGATATGAGAAGATCGGCAGTCCATAAGCTGCTGGAAATAGATATGGATATGGATAAACAGCTTTATGATTATCTGAAGGGAACAAGATCACTTGATGAGGTTTTGCAGAAAGCAGGACAGGATGACAGACAGTTTATGTGTATATTACAGAAAAAAGCGATTTCAAATCCGGAAAATCTGTATGAATCAGAGCGTTTTGAACAGATGCTGCAGGAACTTTCAGAAAAATTTGATTATGTGATCCTGGATACAGCACCAACTGGAATTGTGCGTGATGCTGAAATTATTGCGGGATATGCACAGACTGCATTTATGGTCATTAAGCAGGATGAAGTTCATGCAACGGCAATAAACGATGCGGTAGATATTCTGGAGGATGCAGGGGCATCTGTAATCGGCGGTGTGTTGAATATGGCAAGTGGAGAGCGGCTTGCAGGAAGCGGATATCGTAAGTATGGACGTTATTATTACAGCTATGCCTACGGAAAGGATGGACAAAATGCAGGAAAACGATAAGAGACAGCAGGAAGTGCAGGAGAGTGTACAGGAATACCATGAAGACGAAAATGCCATTGATCTTATAAGTATGCTGGATGATGCCATCCGGTGTTTTAAAAAATACTGGCCGCAATTCCTTATGCTGGTTGTGACAATGATCGCTGCTTTTATTATAGCAGGTAATCAGGCTTACACACCACAGTATCAGGCAAAAGTTACCTATGCGGTAAATAAAACATCAATAGCAGAAGTGGATGCTTCTATAGCACAGAGGCTTAGCGGAAGCATTTCCGCAGTTGTGAGCACAGGAGAATTTAAAGAAAGACTGTTTGCAGGTGTAGAACCGGAAGACGTCAATGAAAATTACAGTATTACATCTGCATATACGGAAAATTCCAATTTGTTTGCGGTTACTGTTACAGCAAATAATTACAACAATGCAAATATGGTGATGGAACTTTTTGAGAAAATGTATCCTGAATGGGTGGCGAGTTCAAACGGAACAATGGAACTTCAGATTGTGGATCAGGCACCGGCTTCAGATACTCCGGTCAATGCATATTCGGCAGTTAAGCAGTTATTTGAAGGAATTGCGGTAGGAGTTATTCTTTGTCTGATGATTGCGGCATTTTATGCACAGGTAATTAAAACGGTACGTCGTGAAAGCGATATGAAGAAAATTACTTCAAAATCGTGTATCAGCATGATACCGGAAATTCAGATTAAAAAGCGTGACAAGAGTAAAAAGCAACATCTGTTGCTGACAAACAGAAAGGTAGACTGGGCTTTCAAGCAGTCCCTTCAGGCAGCACAGCTTCGAATTGAGAAACAAATGGAACAGGAAAATCAGAAAGTGTTGATGATTTCCAGTACGCTTCCACAGGAAGGAAAGAGTATGACGGCAGTCAATCTGGCACTGGTTTTTGTCCAACATGAAAAAAAGACAGTTCTTATTGATGCAGATCTCAGAAGACCTTCGGTTGCGGGAATACTGGGGCTGCAGGAACAGCAGGGGCTTGCTGAGTATTTAAAAGGAACAGCAAAACTGGAAGAAATCTTAGTAAAGAGAGAAGGACTGACTGTAATCGGGGGCGGAAAAAAGCATGGAAATATATCAAATCTGATGGATGAGAAGCGCATGGAAGAACTTATGAAACATCTTAGAGCAGAATTTGATTATATTATCATTGATACACCGCCGTCTTACCTGTTTTCGGATGCGGCAATTCTGGCAACATATACAGATAGTGTGCTTTATGTGGTACGTCACGATATGGCGGAGCTTCCACAGGTTAAGAAGGGAATGGAACCATTTATTCTGGAGGATAAACTGATTGGTTATATCCTGAATCGCAGCCACAGAGGATTTGCTTCCTACGGAAAATACGGTTATGGAAAGTATGGATACGGGAAATATGGTTATGGTCGATATGGCTATGGCAAATATGGAAGTTATCAGAAGTATGTGAAAGATGATGAAGAAACTATGAATACAGAAGATTCTTTATGATGGAGGCATGACAGATGAGAAAGAAGAGATGGCTGACGGCAGGTATGGCTGTGATTGCTGCAGCAGCTGTGATTATGGCTGCAACCTCTTATAATGAAATCAGAAAAAAACTGAATATGCAGTGTGAAAATCAAAAGACCATGCTGGTTGCAGGATATGAACTTCAAACTGAAAACACAGAGAAAGAAAAAGATGTTGAATCAGAAAGTTCTTCTGGGGAAAAAATACAGACAAAATCTGAAGAAGTGAAGGAATCTGTGGAAGAAACAAAAGCAACAGAAAGTTCTGAAACGAAAGCAACAGAGAGTTCTGATAAGGAAACGGAAACACAGAAAGCAACAGAAAAAGAAACAACAGCAAAATCAGGTGCACCGGTAGTTAAGCTGAGAAAAACAAAATCAGTGATTCAGGCAGGCGAAGGATTTGATGCAACTTATCAGGTTGAAAGTATTACCGATGATAAGGATGAATGTTCCTTCCTGTTTGGTCAAATTCAGATTTCAGGTGACTACAGCACGGATGAACCGGGCACTTATACGCTGACTTACACGGCGATGGACAGTGACGGCAATGTATCTGCTCCGGTTACGCTGGAACTGGTAGTGAAAGGATAGGATTATGGGAGTATTAACGAGTATCAGCAGAGGCCTGGAGGCAGTTTCGACTCCGCTTGGCGTACTGCCGGACATGGTATATGCGGCGGCAGCCGCAAGCTTTCTGCTTCTGCTTATTGTGTACGTTTTTGTAACACCATCCTGGAGAGAAAAAAAGAGAAAGCGTGGCAGGGCCATCTGTGTGTGGCTGATGTTTGCGATTTATGTGCTGCTGATCCTGGCGGTGACCATTCTTGGAAAGAGAACCGGAGATTCTGCGGTGGATATGGGGATCTTCACAGGAAGCTGGGTGATGGAAACGCTGGTAAAAGTGGCAGCAGGTACGGTCGCTTTTGTTCCACTTGGAGCTTTGATCATGATCCTGATGAAAGGAAAGTATCAGGCTGCGAAGAGTATAGGTGCATCGTTTGCATTAGCACTTTGTGTGGAGATACTCCAGCTTGTCTTAAAGACGGGAATTTTTGATCTGGGGAATCTGCTCTTTCATACGATCGGTGCCGGTATTGGTATTGTATTTGTGATCGTTTGGAAATATGCGTTTTCCAGGAAAAGTGCGTTCTCTTATGCCATGCGTCTGATGCTGAGTATTCTGATCGTGTTGATGCTTCTGGAAACGGCGGCGTTCGGAGCTTATCATGTACTGCGTACGACCGGACAGGAACATATGGATGAGAACATCAGTGTGGCAGAAAATCAGATGATTTCAAAAAACACTGACGGAAGTGATGCAAAGGTTTCTTCCGACCCGGATGTGATCTGGTACAATGGCAAGGCTTACCGCTATAATCACGATCTGGTGACGATGCTCGTGATGGGCATTGATCAGGAGAGTGATACGATCGAAGAAAAGGATGATGTTTCCGGTGAGAGCGGTCAGGCGGATACCATTTTTCTGATGGTTATGGATAAGAGCAAAGATGAGATCAAAATGATCAGTATTTCGCGAGATACCATGACACAGATCAAGACGTTTGATTATAAGGGAAATTATCTTGGGAAATCAAAGAATCATCTCGGACTTGCGTATTCCTTCGGGGATGGAAAGGTGACAAGCTGTCAGTACATGGTGGATGCTGTCTCCAACTTGTTCTATGGAATGCCGATCAATGGCTATGTGGCATTGAATATGAATGCGGTTGCCATGATCAACGATGCAGTTGGCGGCGTAACGGTGACGGTACCGGAAGATATGACGCAGGTTGATCCGTCCTTTGCAGAGGGGGCGATGGTGACGCTGACAGGAGATCAGGCGTTGAAGTTTACACGTTATCGAGATACGGAAAAGGATTTTTCCAACAATTCTCGTATGGAGCGTCAGAAACAGTACCTTGTGAATTTTATGGGACAGGCGGTGAAGGCGATGAAATCGGATATGGGACTTCCGGTCAGCCTTTATCAGAGTCTTACGGATGATATGGTCACAAATCTCAGCCTGGATCGTTCGGTTTATCTGGCAACGGAGGCGATGGATATGCATTTTACTGCAGACGGCATTGTTTCTTTGAAGGCGAAATCCAAGAAGGGCAGTGTCTATGATGAGGTTTATGTGGATGATGATGCACTTTATGATCTGATCATTCAGACCTTCTATACCGAAGAACAGTCAGAAGGTGAGTCGAAGTGAAAAAAAGAACATGGAAGGTGATCGCGGTGATATCGTTTGCTGCGGCAGTGATCCTGACGGCAGTCGTTTTGCGGATTTATACACAAAGAGAACATGCCAGGCAGACTTATGAAGAAATGCAGCAGCAGAATTCCGAGAAACGGCAGACCGATACGCAGGAGTCGAAGGAACAGTCCAAGACAAAGGAAAAAAAGAAGAAGCTGGACATTCCGGTGGATTTTGAGACCTTACAGAAGGAAAATCCGGACATTTATGCGTGGATCACGATACCGGGAACGGATATCGACTATCCGGTTGTACAGGACAGCACGGATAATACGTACTATCTGAACCATGCGGCGGATACCAGTTTAAGTGACAGCGGAGCGATTTATTCGGAAAAGGAAAACGCCAAAGATTTTGATGATTATCTGACGGTGCTTTACGGACATAACATGAAAGACGGTTCGATGTTTGCAGGTCTGCACAAGTATGAGGATAAGACATTCCTGAAAGATCATAAGGATCTGACCATCTACACGCCGGATTCAATCTTGAAATATCGGATTTTTGCGGCCTATCTGACGGACAACCGTCATGTGCTGATGTATTATAATCAGGGAAAAGATGAGGAAAGCAGGGAGACTTATCTGAAAGATATTTTAGAGCAGCGAAATATGAATGCATCCATTGACACGAAGGCGAAGGTGGACAAGGACAGCAAGATCTTGACGCTCTCAACCTGCCATGCGGCCGGTAAGAATTACCGCTACCTGGTGCAGGCATATCTGGTTAAGGAAGAGCACGAATAGAAGAAGAGCGTTACCTGGAAATGAAGCAATTTGCAGATGACGTGTTGGACAAAACAAAAAAGACCATATACCAAAACGGTATGTGGTCTTTTTTTGACTCCAACATCATATATATATCAGATGTGAGGTGAAATATGCCTCGGCAGGATTTTGCAATGAAAATAGCAGAAATGTTTTCGGAATTGCAGGGAGGACTGAAATGTTCATAAAAACAAGGGAATACCAGGAGCTTTTTCTGGAGGCACTGCGTGCGGGGATTCGCGGGCAGCGGGTGGCCTGGAAGGAGCGTTCCGTGCAGGAGTGGTCAGGGGTTTTTGCCCTGGCGGACATGCATCATGTGCTGCCGCTGGTTTATGAGGCGGTGGCGGAGTGCCGGGCAGCGGCTTTGGCGGACCGTGTGATGTTTGCAAAAGTGCGGGAAAAGAGTCTGCGGCTGATGGCACTTCAGAGGACGATAACCGAAGAATTTCTGGAGTTGTACGCTCATTTACAACAGATGGGTGTAAAGCCGCTGGCGGTAAAAGGAATCGTCTGCCGCAGTCTGTATCCGAATCCGGATGCGAGGCTTTCTGCTGATGAGGATCTGCTGATACCAAAAGAGCAGTTTGAGGCCTGTCAGGAAGCGATGCTTTTATATGGAATGCAGCAGTTAAATCCTGAGACTGGCACCGAGAACTATGAGACGGCTTATAAAAAAACAGGCGGCTTTCTGGTGATCGAGCTGCACCGGATGCTGTTTCCGGAAAATGAAAAATGGTGTATTGGATGGAATGGATTTTTTGATGAGATCCATAAACAGGCGATCGAAAGAGAGACAGAAGGTGTAAAAATCAACATGCCGCAGCCGACGGATCATCTGTTTTTTCAGTTCTGCCATGCCAGAAAACATCTGCTTGCTTCCGGAGTCGGGATACGGCAGATCTGCGATATTCTGCTGTTTGCCGAGTATTACGAGAAGGAGATCGATTGGGAGATTTTCTGGGATCGCATCCGGATGACGGATGGTATCCTGTTTGCAGAGGCGATTTTTCGCCTTGGTGTGCAGTATCTTGGTTTTGAAGAAAAACAGTTCTATTTTCCGGAAGGTGTGCATAGTATGAAACTGGATACGGAAAGACTGATGGAAGATATCCTGCACTCCGGCATTCATGGAAAAGGGACAAGGAGTCGCCTGCACAGTGGCATCCTTACGCTGCATGCGGCGGAAAAAAGAGGACTGTCAGGCATATTCCCCGGTCTGTTTTACATGGCATTTCCGCCTGCAAAGAATCTTCTGTGGCGTTTTCCGTACCTGAAAAAGCATCCATATCTTCTGCCGTTTGCCTGGGGGCAGAGGCTCTGTGGCTATCTCAGAGAAGGTCCGGTTTTAGGATCGGTAAAAGAAATCGTTAAGACTGGAAGAAAAAGGAAAGAGATTTTAAGAGAATATGGGATTTTCGGGGAAAAGAGAAGATGAATACAACAAGGGAAAGTGAGTGAAATATGGAGGCGAAGAGATTTGTATTGCGGAAAGTAGCAGGGGAAAACATCCTGGTGCCGGTGGGAAATACGGCTCTTACTTTTAACGGTCTGGTGACCTTGAATGAGAGCGGGGCGTTTCTGTGGAAACATATGGAAAAAAACAGGCCGAGGGAAGAGCTGGTACAGGAGGTTCTGCAAGAATATGAAGTGTCAGAAGAACAGGCACGTCTGGATATCGGTCAATTTCTTACATATCTTGCAAAAGCGGGCGTTTTGGAATGAGGGATAAGAAAGGGACGCATCGATTCTGGGGTGTGCTGTTTTATCTGGCACTTATGGTCACGATTGTGTCTGCCTCTTATGCAGGCGTGAGGTTCTGCAGCAATCTGGTGACAGAACAGTCGTATGAAAGACTGCGGGATGCGGCGGAAGCGTTCGCAGTGGGGACAAAAAACGGGCAGCAGGGAAAAGAAAAAAATAAGGCAGCAAAGAGAATGGAACGTGAGTCCGAAGCCGGGGATGACAGGCCGGAAGGCATCGATTTTGCAGAGCTTTCGAGCATCAATCCGGATATTTATGCCTGGATTCGGATACCGGATACGCAGATTGATTATCCGGTGCTGCAAAGAGAAGAAAATGACACTTATTATTTGAGGCACAACAGCAGCGGAAGATATGCGTTTGCCGGAAGTATTTATACGGAAGAGGCAAACAGCAGGGATTTTAAAGATCCGATGACCGTGCTTTACGGGCACAACATGAGAGACGGCTCGATGTTCCAGAATCTTCATTTTTTTGAGGATGAAACATTTTTTGCGGAACATCCGGAATTTTTTATTTATTTGCCGGGCTACCGGCTGACATATGAAATTTTTGCGGCGTACCGCTTTGATGATACGCATCTGCTCGGGGCATTTGATTTTTCAAAGAAAAAGGGGCGAAGGGCGTATATCAGAGAAGTGTTTGCCGGGATTTCCATGGGACAGAATACAAGAGAGGATGTAAAGGTGACAGCAAAAGATAAACTTGTGACCCTGAGCACCTGCACATCCGATCAGGCAGACGGACGTTACCTGGTGCAGGCTGTTCTGAGAAAAAAAGAAAAAACCAGGCAGTAAAAAAGAGAAAGAAGGTGTGGGAATATGCAGACGGAAAAAAGAGCGGGCAGGGTGATGCGAAATGTGGCGGCCGTTCTGGTGATTATTCTGGCGATCGTGGCACTTTTTCAGGGATTTCGCATGAGGGGGAAAGAGGCACTGTTTCGCAATGTGGCGGTGGAAACGGAAAATCTGCCGGAAGAAAAGCAAAGCGGAGACGACAGGGCAAAGATCGCATGCGAACAGGAAAAGGAGGTCACATATCAGGGAGAGAAGTATGTGTACAACGAAGATCTGGTGTCGATCCTTTTTCTTGGGGTAGATAAGGAAGCGTTTGAAGAGGGCGGCACGGTCGGAGATGGAAAGGCAGGTCAGGCAGATGCACTTTTTCTTCTTGTGCTGGATACGAAAACCGGAAAGAGCCGCCTGATCGCGATCTCACGAGATACGATGACGGATGTCAACGTCTATTCAGACCTTGGAAATTTTATCGGAACGGAAAAGCTGCAGCTCTGTCTTGCCTACACGTACGGGGACGGAAAGGAGAAGAGCTGTGAGAATACGGTGAGAGCCGTTTCCAGGCTATTTTACGGGATGCCGGTCGCAGCGTATGCGGCACTGGATCTGGATGCCATCACAGTGCTGACGGATGCAGTCGGCGGTGTGGAGGTGCCGGTCACCAAAGATCTGACGATCCAGAATCCGTCCCTGAAAGAAGGAGAGAGAAAGGTGCTGACCGGAGAGCAGGCACAGTGGTATGTGCGAAGTCGTCTGGTGGAAGAAAAGGAAGCGACAGCGGATGCCAACAGTGACCGCATCGAGCGGCAGAAGCAGTATCTTGCAGCTTTTGGAGGAAAAGCGGCAGAGCAGTTTCGAAAGAATCCGCTTTTTTTGTTGACTCTGTATCAGAAAATCAAGGATTTTTCAGTCACGAATCTTTCAGCAGCCGAAGTGACGTATCTTGGAACCCTGCTTTTTCGAGGTGGTTTTCAGGATGCCGGTATTTTAAGCATCAAAGGAGAAGCATCCATGGGAGAGACTTATGCGGAATTTCATGTGGATGAGCAGGCAATGTATGAGATGGTTTTAGAGGTGTTTTATCGAAAGGCGGGGAAGGATCATGAAAAATAAAAAACTTTGGATCACGGCAGTTTTGCTGTCCGGTATGCTGGCACTTCCGGTCCAGGCGGCAGTGATAAGTCCTGGCAGTGAGAATGTAAGAAGAAGTACGGTGACAAAGACGGCCGTTTCACCGAAAACAGGAGAAGGTACGGGAGAGTCCGTGGCTCTTCTGCTTGCCTGTGTATCGGCATCGGCAGCCGTTTTTGCAGACCGGAAACGGAAAGAGAAGACGGAATGAAAAAATTAAGGTGGTTTGCGATCACACTTTTTCTGCTCTCAGTGGCGGTCTATGCACTGAATCAGAACCAGATCCGACGAAAAACAGACCAAACCATACCGAAAATATTCATGGATCAGGATGAGATCCAGGTGAGTGTCAAAGATCCGGAGAAAGTATGGAAAAAGGGAATCACAGCTTATGATGAAAAAGACGGCGATATCACGGATTCTCTGGTGATCGAGAGTGTATCGACTTTTCTGGAAAAAGGACGCAGACTGGTCTCCTATGCAGCATTTGACCGGGACGGCCACGTTGCGAAAGCATCCAGACAGCTGATCTACACGGACTATCATTCACCGAAAATCTCCTGTGCAAAGCCATTTTCTTTCCCGGTCGGGACACAGGATATTCTGGATAGTGTCTATGCGACAGACTGCATCGACGGAGATATCTCAAATAAGGTGGAGATCACGGGGGATTCGGTGTTTTTCCTGAATATCGCCGGAGAATATGAGATCTGGCTGCAGGTGACAAACAGCTGCGGTGATATGGTGACGGTTCCGGTCACGCTTGAGATGGTGGATTACAGACAGCAGACGGAGAGGACAAAGTGTGCAGAAGCAGCAAAACAGATGGAAAGGACCAATCTGACAGAAGAAACAGGGCAGAAAGAGACGGAAGGAGCAGAAAATGGAACAAAGGCGGGGTGAGTACAGGATGGATGGAGTGGACAGGGCACTGTCGTATACGGTTCTGACGGATGTTCTGCGGCAGTGGCTGGTGATTTTCTGTTTTGCCGTTTCTGCAGCATTGCTTGCGGCAGCTGTGATGCAGTGGCACTATCAGCCATCTTACACTTCCCAGGCGACACTTTATGTGACAAAAAAGGGACTTCCGAATAATGTCTATGACAATGAAAGTTCGGCACAGGTTATGGCGGAACATTTTGAGCAGATTTTAAACAGCAGTATTTTGCAGAAAAAAGTCGCAGAAGAGATACATCTTGCGGATTTTGCAGGCAGTGCATCGGCAGAGGCGGTGGAGGGAACGAATCTGATCAATCTGGCGGTCACTGCGGCCTCACCGGAGCTTTGCTTTAAACTGATGCAGTCTATTTTGAAAAATTACAGCCTGGTATCGGACTATATGACAGGTAATGCAATCCTGGAGATCTTAAAGGCACCGAAGGTTCCGCTTACGCCGGATCAGCCGTTTGAGCGGCGAAATATCATGATCCAAGCATTTCTGGCTGCGGCAGCATGCTGGGTACTAATCTTCGGCGGGCTGTCCTGGCTGAAGGATACGATCCGCACGGAGGAAGACATTGAACAGAAGCTGGAGGCGAGACGTCTTGGTACGCTCTGGCATGAGCGGAACAGAAAAAAACGGACTGACATCCGCATAGACGATCCGCTGATCAGCTTCCGTTATATGGAATCCCTGCAAAAACTGACACAGCACGTCCAGAAAAAGATGGAGGAGCGAAAGGCACAGACACTGCTTGTGACCAGTGTGCTGGAAAAAGAGGGCAGATCGACAGTGGCGGAAAATCTGGCACTGGCACTTTCGATGCGAAAAGAGAAGGTTTTTCTGTTAAATGCAGATTTCCGGAAGCAGAATGCGTCCTGGCTTGCCGATGAAGAAGGACATTTGAAAATAGAAAATTTTCAGAAATTGTTGGAGAACCTGAAAAAAGAGAATGATTATGTGATCATCGATACGCCGCCGTTTTTGCAGAATGCGGATACGGAGGAGATGGCACAGATGGCGGATGCGTCACTTCTGGTTGTTGCAGAGCACCGGGCACAGGCGAAAGATCTGAATGCGGCACTGGATCTTTTAAATGCACAGGGAGAGAAAAATCTTGGCTGTGTCTACAACAATGCACATGTGGAATTTTTAAGACCGATGGCCTCTTATGGCTATCAGTATGCATATCATTACGGCAGATATGGAGGACATTATGAACGGTGAGATGAGATTGGAGGATGGAAGGATCGACCTTACCTCTCTGGCAGAGACGATGTGGAAACAGGGCAGACGCTTCTGGTGGCTTTTGCTGCTTCTTGCAGGGATCGGGGCAGCTGCCTGTTCTTTTCTTGTGAAAAAAACTTATCAGCCGGTCTATACTGCATTTGCTGCTTATGCGGTGAGCAGTGATTCTGTCTATGCGGGAAATAAAAACTATGAGCAGAAAGTAGCAGAACAGATCGGCGTTGTGTTTCCTTATATTTTAACGAGCGATGTACTGCGGGAAAAAGTATGTGAAAAGATGGGGACAAAGACCATGCCGGGAAGTATCGATGCATCGGTGGTTCAAGATACTAATCTGATCACGATCCGGGCAAGGGCTGCAAGTGCCGGCAGGGCGTATGAACTTCTGCAGGCAGTGCTGGCATGTTACCCGGAAATCCTGCATCCGGTGACCGGTGTATTGAAGATGGAGCTTCTGGATGAATCCGGTGTGCCGCATCAGCCGGACAACATTCCGGATGGTCGAAGGGCAGCTCTTGAAGGGGCAGCGGGTGGAAGCCTGCTTTTTATTCTGATTGTGCTTTTTGGTGCCATGGCGAAAAAGACCGTCAGAAACCGGGAAGATCTGCAGAGACTGACGCAGATCCATTATCTGGGAAGTCTTCCGAAAACCAGGGCAAAAAAGAGATCGGCTGCCTTTTTAGATGCCCGGTATGCCATCTGTGCAAGACTGGAAAAGGAGCTGAAAAAGAAAAACATGCATACGCTTCTTGTCACCAGTGCCGTTGCCGGGGAAGGAAAGACCACCGTTGCCTGCAATCTGGCACTGGGGCTGGAAAAGAAAGGCTATTCGGTACTTCTGCTCGATGCGGACTTAAGAAAACCGGCTGTTTGCCGGACGATTCAGCTGGATTCTGGTACGGAAGGGGCGTATGAAGTCCTGACCGGGCAGAGAACGGCAGAGGAGGTAAAAATCCGCTGTCGGGATACACAGCTCTGTGTCATTGCAGGAACGAAAAGCCTGTCATCCACGCAGCAGATCCTTGGCACAGGGAAAATCGCAGAGATCATAAAACAGCTGGAAAAGGAGGCAGATCTGGTGATTGTGGACACACCGCCGGCCGGGATTTTGTCGGATGCGGCAATGCTTGCTTCCTGCGTGGACGGAGGTGTTTTTGTTGTAAGACAGGATTTTGCTGATGTAAGGATTCTGACGGAAGGAATAAGAGAAATTTCCGAAGCCGGGATGGAGTTTGCAGGGTGTATTTTAAATCAGACCGAACACAAATAGCAGTGGACAATGGGAACGGTTTCTTATATAATGAAAAGTATGGAATAAGATAACAGTTACTTAAGATAGATCTAAGGAGCGGATGAAATATCCGCTTTCTTCGATTCTGCAAGAAGAGAGGAAAGACATGACAATAAGAGAATGTTACGAAAAGACCGGGTCTGATTACGAAAGCATTTTGAAAAGATTTGGCAGCGAAGCGATGATCCAGAGATTTGCACTGAAGTTTTTAAAGGACGGCAGTTTTTCGGATCTGAAAAATGCCCTGAAAGCAAAAGACGGAGAAAGAGCTTTCCGTGCAGCTCACACGCTGAAAGGCGTATGCATCAACCTGGGATTTGACCGGCTTTATAACGTAAGTGCAGAGCTGACAGAGAAACTGCGAGGCAGAGAGATCGAAGAGAGCGAAGAGCTCTTTGAACAGGTTGAAAAAGAATACCATGCCCTGACTGCTGTATTAAAGCAGTACGAATCAGAACTTTAAAAAGATCGGATGCGAAAGAGAAAATTGCAGTGAGGAGATGAACTTATGGAATCGGCAAACGGTATAACAAGGCAGCAGGCAGAAGACGAAATGCAGCTTTTCAAGAAAGTCTTTACCGTTGTGCGGCTGCTGGATGGAGAACATCTGGAGCAGATGCATAAGAGATGCAAGCTGGACTGTAAAGACGAAAAAGAGAAAAGTGAGTGCTATGAAATATGGAATAAAGACCATCCGTGTGAAAACTGCACTTCCCTGCAGGCACTGTATCAGCGGACACAGAAGACCAAGCTTGAATTTATCGAGGATGAGCTTTATCAGGTCACTTCCAGATACATAAAAGTAGACGGAAGAGACTGCGTGATGGAGCTTGTCAAATACATGGACATGGATACGCTGGTGGATTCCCGTGGCTGTGAAAAGCTGGTCAATCAGCTGATCGAGTATGATCAGAGATTGTATAAAGATGCACTGACCGGTGTATATAACCGTCGCTATTTTGAAGAGCAGATCAAAAAAAAGAATGAAAATGCCGGGGTGGCTGTCATTGATATGGATGACTTCAAACTGTGCAACGATACGCTCGGCCACAGTGTGGGAGATGCCGCACTCAGAACGATGGTAAAGACAGTTAAACACTGTATCCGCAAGACGGATATCCTGATCCGTTACGGTGGAGATGAGTTTATTCTGATTCTGGAGAACATCAAAAAAGAAAATTTTTTCAATAAACTGGTCCAGATCCAGAGTGATATCCATGCTGCAAACGTACCGGGATTTCCAAAGCTTCAGCTTTCGGTCAGTATCGGCGGAGTGATATCCTCAAAAGAGACGGTCGAGCATGCAGTTATGCAGGCAGATAAACTGATGTATCAGGCAAAAGAGCATAAAAATATGGTTGTTACGGAAGATAATGCCTCCTATGTTGCACCGGGAGTGGCAAACAGAAAGGCACGGCAGCAGATTCTGATCGTGGATGACTCGGAGATGAACCGTGCCATTCTTTCAGAGATGCTGAAAAAGGATTTTGATATTCTGGAGGCAGAAAACGGAAAAGAATGTCTGGATATCCTGCAGCAGTACGGCATGGGGATTTCCCTGGTGCTGCTTGATATCGTAATGCCGGTTGTGGATGGATTTGAAGTGCTGGATGTGATGGTACATAACCACTGGATCGAGGACATTCCGGTCATTATGATCTCCAGTGAGGATTCAGAACCTTATATCCGGCGTGCTTATGAGCTTGGCGTATCAGATTATATCAACCGTCCGTTTGATGCAAAAGTAGTATGTCAGAGGGTGTATAATACAATCAAACTGTATGCAAAACAGAGAAAACTGGTGACGCTGGTTACCGATCAGATCTACGAAAAAGAAAAGAACAACCAGATGATGATCAGTATCCTAAGCCAGATCGTAGAATTTCGAAACGGTGAGAGCGGACTTCATGTATTACATATCAATATTTTATCAGAACTGCTTCTGGAGCGTCTGGTACAGAAGACGGATAAATATCAGATATCGGCACAGAGGCGTTCTCTGATCACGATGGCTTCTGCACTGCATGACATCGGCAAGATCGGCATCGATGACAAGATCCTCAATAAACCGGGCAGACTGACACCGGAAGAGTTTGATGAGATGAAAAAGCACACGATCATCGGAGAGTCTATCCTGAAAAACGTCGGTATTTATCAGAATGAAGAGCTGGTGCAGCTGGCCATGCAAATCTGCAGATGGCATCATGAGCGTTATGACGGCAGGGGCTATCCGGACGGGCTGAAGGGCGAAGAGATCCCGATCGAAGTCCAGGTTGTATCGATCGCAGATGTCTATGATGCACTGGTAAGCGAACGTGTCTACAAAAAGGCATATTCGCATAAAAAAGCAGTGGAAATGATCCTGAACGGTGAGTGCGGACAGTTTAATCCTCTGCTGCTGGAGTGTCTGCAGGATATTCAGGACCGTATCGATGAAGAGTTTCAGAATGTAGAAAATCAGAGCGAAGAAGAGAATCAGGAGCGAAAGGTACACGATCAGATCATGGAGACGACGGTGCTGGGCTGAGAAAAAGAGGGCAGTACTGTTGCTCTGCCCTGGCATGACGCTGCTGTGCGGCTGTTCCAAAAAAGCTGCTCTGCCTTGACTTTTGATGCAAATTTTGATATGATTGCGTCAGTAGTCGCAATACATCAGGAGGAACTGTCCAAGGCAGATCTGGCAGGTGATGAACGATTTATACAACAAAACGAAAAGGTGGGATTTTTGATGAAACAGTTTACTTACACAATTCAGGATTCAATGGGTATCCATGCAAGACCGGCAGGTCTGCTTGTAAAAGCTGCAGCAGCATTCAAAGACACAACGATCGAGATCAGCAGCAACGGCAAAAAAGCTGACGTTAAGAGAATCATGGCAATCATGAGCATGGGCGTTAAGCAGGGTGCAGAAGTAACCGTTACCTGTGAAGGTGCGGATGAAGATGCAGCAGCAGAAGCTATGGAGAAATTCTTCAAAGAAAATCTGTAAGATTTACTGCCGTCAGGGAGACTGACAGAGTGATTTTAAAAAGTATAATGAAAGAGGCATGGCCGGAGACGGTTGTGCTTCTTTTTTAGTGACAGAAAAAAGTCGCAAGCAGCAGTTTTTTTGGGGGTTCCGGCACCAGAGTGCAAAAGGCGGGTGAAAGAAGCAATGGATCGCGTGGCACTTCAGGCAGAACGCCGCATTGCGATTTTTGACGGGCATGTCCGGGAGGTGATGGAATGATCTTTCAGTCAATAAAAATGGCATGGAATTCCATCGCATCGAACAAGATGTGTTCCTTTCTGACGATGCTTGGCATCATCATCGGTGTGGCGTCTCTGATCGTACTGGTGTCAATCGCAGACGGAGCGATTCGGAAATGACGAAGATGCCTTTACGATCGTCAAGCAGTCAGCTGTTATGGAAACGATGGAGAGCGTGACGAATACTCTGGCGTGGAAAGCCGCCAGAAAACATCCGATCGACGCACTGCGTTATTCTGGTTGACCAAACGGGAAAAACTTTATATAATAAAATCACGAAGGGTTTCGTGGTGAAATAGTCAAAAAAAGGAGAAATTTTCAGCGAAATAGGGAAATTTCTCCTTTTTTGTAAGTGCGCCTAGCGGCGCACGTTTCTAACGGGTTAAAGTCCCGAATCCGCCCGGTAGTGGGAAGGATATAGCCGAAGGCAAGGGTGTCCATCGTGAGATGGAATCTGAAGGAAGCTGGATGTGAGGAACATACTAACTCATGGGCAAATCTCTGGTCTGACGAACAGAAATCTCATATAAGGTTATGCATGAGGATAAGGCTGCTTACCAAGTCGAAGTCCAATAACTACACGGAATCATGCATGATAAATGAGGCAGATGGATGGAGAGGAAGAAACGTGTGGTACCTAGGGAGGTCTGTGCGGTACGCCTTGAAAGAGGTAACCACTGCATAAAGCAATGCTGAACGCACAGAAGTCAGCAGAGGTCATAGTAGCCGAGAGGTGAAGGACCGAATCAGTAGGAGTCTTGAGTATGACCGAGAAAGGAGGAATGACCGTCTATGGCAGAAAACATTGAAAACAATGGCTGTTCGCAAAGAGATAATGCGGAACATGAAGGGTATGTGAAAGCGTCTAGGTCATTCAATCGGATATGGAAAGAAAGAGACAGTGCACAGCCGAGACTTTTAGAAGCGATCCTGTATAAAGATAACTTTAACAGAGCGTATAAGAGAGTTAAGGCAAACAAGGGAGCACCAGGAATTGATGGCATGACCATTGAAGAGGCTCTTCCATATCTAAAGGAGCATCAACAAGAGATAACCGACCGCATTTATCGTGGAAAGTATACTCCGTCTCCAGTAAGACGAGTTGAGATTCCCAAACCAGATGGTGGTGTGCGAAAGCTTGGTATACCAACGGTGATAGACCGTACAATCCAACAGGCAATCACGCAAGAGTTAGTGCCAATCTATGAACCGCTGTTTGCAGATGGTAGCTTTGGCTATCGTCCGGGCAGAAGTGCGAAGGACGCAATACAAAAAGTGAAAGAGTATGCAGAACAAGGATACACATATGCAGTATCCTTAGATTTATCAAAATACTTCGACACACTGAACCATGAAATTCTCCTTAACTTACTCCGTAAGAATGTAAAGGACGAACGGGTGGTGCAGTTGATTAAGCGATATCTGAAAAGCGGGGTAATGGAGAACGGAGTAGTCATGGAAACAGAGGAAGGTTCGCCACAAGGAGGAAATCTATCCCCACTACTGGCGAATATCTATCTCAATGAGTTTGACCAGGAGTTTTTGAAGAGAGGAGTCCCATGCGTCAGATATGCAGATGACATCGTGCTCCTTGCGAAGAGCAAACGGGCATCGGAGAGACTTCTGGAAAGCAGTACGAAATACCTTGAAGAGAAACTGAAACTTACAGTCAACAGAAAGAAAAGCCGTACTGTCAGTGTGTTTGCAATCCGAAATTTTAAGTATCTAGGCTTTGCATTGGGAAGGAATGGAACGGGTATTTATGTTCGCGTTCATCCAAAGTCATGGAGAAAGTTTAAGTCGAGACTGAAAGAGTTGTCTTCCCGTAAACGATGTCAGTCAATCAAGCCAAGCCTTGAGAAAATCAAGATATATGCAAGAGGATGGCTGAACTATTACGGAATAGCAAGCATGAAGAACAACATCGAAGAGATCAACGGATGGCTCTACCACAGAATACGCATGTGTATATGGAAACAGTGGAAACTTCCAAAAACAAAGAAAAGAAATCTGATAAAGATGGGAGTACACGAATACTATGCGAATATGGCGGCAAACTGCCGAAGAGGACACTGGTATTGTGCGAATCTGACAACAGTTAAGAAAGCCATGACAAAAGAGAGACTGATAAACGGTGGCTTCTATGATTTAGCCACAGCCTATCAGTCCGTGCACGTCAACTATTGAAACCGCCGTGTACCGAACGGTACGCACGGTGGTGTGAGAGGACGGCGGTTAGTCACCGCCTCCTACTCGATTACCAGGGTTAAACCAATCAAAATGTATGTTGATCCGACAAAGCGATGAGGGAGGCAGAAATGAAAAGTATAGAAGAAAGATTAAAAAAAGCGGCACTGGGAGCAGGATGCCTGTTTCTGGCACTGGGAGCATTTGAAATGCAGAGCCATGCAGCAGATGCCGCATCCCAGGTGCAGTCAAGAGCGTTGCTGGTCACACGCGGTGACTACGAAGAAACGGAGTATGATCTGACACCGGGACCGCAGAATGACGGAGTGAATGTAAGCCGTATGTTACAGAATGCATATGGCGGACAGAATATTTCCATTACCACGGAAGAGAAAACGAAAACAAAAAGTGAATTAAAGAAGGCGATTCAGACTGCATTTGCAGATTCGGATGCGGACGATGTCAATTATTTTTATTATTCCGGGCACGGACAGCAGGATGGACTCTGTCTGGAAATGGGAAGAAGCCGTGAGAATGTTGTGACGCCGCAGGATCTCTATGACTGTTTTGCAGGTATCGAAGGGAAAAATGTGCTGATCATGGACTGCTGTTACAGCGGCACGATGGGTTCGCAGACCAGGAGCATTGGGCTGCAGAGTCTTCTTAAAAACACAGTCAGCCGGGATGAGGCAGCAGAAACTTTTGTCGATCAGTTTACGGAAGGTTTTGCACAGGCAGAAAAAGAAAATCAGGGATTTCAGAGTCGGACGGTGTTAAACAGCAGCCGTTTCCGTCTTCTGATGGCAGCGGCAGATGACGAACTTTCCAATCAGGTGATCCGAGGTGATAACAGCGATATCGGAGACGGCGGAAGCGAAAATGAGGAAGCATCTGCAGAACGTACAGAACCGAAACAGGCCTCCGCCTACGGTGTGTTTACCGGATCGCTGGTCTATGGAAACGGCATCCATGCAGAACTTGCAGAGACGGACGTTGATTTTGAGGATGCCACGATCGGCACGGCACCGGCGGATTATGACGGGGACGGAGAGATCACCTTTAACGAGATCAGACGTTTCACGCAGAACCACTGTGTCGCAAACCATATGCGGATGTATCCGTCAGACAATCAGGAGGTGTTCCTGCCGGCGGCACAGAAAGCAGAGAAGGCATCTTTTGAGAAAGCAGTTCTGCATTATGCAGAAGATGGAACGCCGAAACTTCAGATATCTTATCAGGCAAGAGAAACGCTGAATGCAGAGGCTGCCTGGTATTATGCAGGGTCTGCATGGGGCCTGCAGCAGCTTTTGTTTACCGTTTACGATCCGGAAGGACTTCCTGATTTTGAGAAAGATGCCGGTGTGGAGAAAGTGGATGGAAAATCCGGAATTTCACTGAAACAGGGAAAAGGCAGTTTTGAAATAACAGTCGGAGATGAACAGACCAGATATTATTCCGGCTATTTTGCCTGCATGATCCGCACAGAAGGCTCGGATTTTTCTTATATCATACCATTTGCGGCTTCCGCAGAGGATCCTTCTCTTATCAATGATATGACGCTGGCTGCAGCGGAAGAACATGCACTTTCTTCTGAAGAGGAATGGGAACTTCTGGCAGATTTTGGATTTTATGTTTCCGAAGAAGGCAGCGATGCCGTACCGGAATTTCCGATACCGCTTATGAGCTGCAGGATCCTGGATGCAGACGGAAACACCGTGCGTGTGCTTGCGGATCAGGAAATGGCAGAGATCGTGCAGCCGGACGGCACGGGAGAGTATCAGTGCCGTGCTTATTTCTGGTGGGACTGCCGTGATGAAAAGGGCAATAAAGTGAAAGCAGGTACTTACACTGCAGTGGTAACGGCAGAAGATGCATCAGGCAGCAAAACACTGGAAAAGGAAGTAAAACTTGCAGAGGACGGAAGTTCGGAAACCGAAACGGAGAGCGAATCCGAAACAGAAAGAGAAACCGAAACGCAGCAGCCGTCTACGGAAGCACCGAATCCGAATACCGGAAAAGAAACCGAAAAGAAAGATCCGGCCGGAAATCATACAGAAAGCACGGAGAAAAAGGAAGTGCAGAGTATTTCTCTTGTCAGCCGTTCTGCTTTTTCCGGTCAGGAAAAGAACGGTGCCAAAATCGTAATCGGAGTCAGAGAAAGTGTTCGTTTAAATCCGGTGATCACACCTGCTGATGCCGCAGATCAACGTGTGACTTACAAAAGCAGCAACAACAAAGTGGCAAGTGTCACACAGGGCGGTGTGATCCGGGCAAAGAAAAAAGGAAAAGCCGTGATCACGGTCACAACTGCAAACCAGACGACCTGCCGCATCAAAGTGACGGTCAGACAGGCACCAAAGAAGGTTACGATCGGTGCAAAAAACAGGACACTGAAAAAAAGAAAAACCCTCCGGCTTAGGGTGAAACTTCCGTCCGGAAGTGCCGCATTCGGCATCCGATACAACAGCAGCAGGAAAAAAATTGCCACGGTGGATGCAAAGGGAAACGTGAAAGCCATCCGGAAAGGAAGTACAGTGATCACTGTGAAACTTTACAATGGAAAGAAAGCAAGACTGAAACTTACAGTCAAGTAAACGTATTGATGAAATTGGACTGAAAATTGTAAAAAGAGTATAATAAAACTGAAAAAAGAGCTGGCATGTACAGCAAAAAATACAAGAAAAGAGTCTGTTTCCGTCGTTTCGGAAATGGACATTTTCTTTTTGTTGTGCTATAGTAAAAATATATGGGTAACAACAGATTAGTAATTTTTTTCAATAAGGATACTAATTGAATTCCGCAAAAGGAATCTTTTTATCCAGCATCATTTTAAGGAGGTATAATAAAATGGCTAGAAAAATGAAGACCATGGATGGTAACCATGCAGCAGCTCATGCTTCTTATGCATATACAGATGTTGCAGCTATCTATCCTATCACACCTTCATCTGTTATGGCGGAGGCAACAGATGAATGGGCAACTCAGGGAAGAAAAAATATTTTCGGACAGGAAGTTCAGGTAACAGAGATGCAGTCTGAGGCAGGTGCAGCAGGTACTGTACACGGATCTCTGGCAGCAGGTGCTCTGACAACTACTTACACAGCTTCTCAGGGTCTTCTTCTGATGATCCCGAACCTGTACAAGATCGCAGGCGAGCAGCTGCCGGGCGTATTCAACGTTTCTGCACGTGCACTGGCAAGCCACGCACTGTCAATCTTCGGTGATCATTCCGATATCTATGCCTGTCGTCAGACTGGATGTGCAATGCTCTGCGAATCCAGTGTACAGGAAGTTATGGACCTGACTCCGGTTGCTCATCTGGCAGCAATCAAAGGACGTATCCCGTTCATCAACTTCTTCGATGGTTTCCGTACATCTCACGAGATCCAGAAGATTGAAACATGGGATTACGAAGATCTGAAAGATATGGCAGATATGGATGCAATCGATGCATTCCGTAAACATGCACTGAACCCGAACCATCCTTGCCAGAGAGGTTCTGCACAGAACCCGGACATCTTTTTCCAGGCAAGAGAGGCTTGCAACCCTTACTACGATGCAATGCCGGCTATCGTTCAGGAATACATGGACAAAGTAAATGCAAAGATCGGTACAAACTACAAACTGTTCAACTACTACGGTGCTGCTGATGCAGAAAAAGTAATCGTAGCTATGGGATCTGTAAATGATACCATCGAAGAGACCATCGATTACCTGATGGCTGCCGGCGAAAAAGTCGGTGTCGTAAAAGTTCGTCTGTACAGACCGTTCTGTGCAGAAGCACTGATCGATGCAATTCCGGAATCTGTAAAACAGATCACGGTTCTTGACAGAACAAAAGAGCCGGGTGCTATGGGCGAACCGCTGTACCTGGATGTAGTAGCAGCTCTGAAAGGTTCCAAATTCGATGCAGTTCCTGTATATTCAGGACGTTACGGACTTGGTTCCAAAGATACAACACCTACTCAGATCGTTGCTGTATACAACAACACAGAAAAGAAAGTATTCACGATCGGTATCGAAGATGACGTTACCAATCTGTCTCTGCCGCTGGGCGAGCAGCTGATCACAACTCCGGAAGGAACCATCAACTGCAAGTTCTGGGGATTGGGAGCAGACGGTACCGTTGGAGCAAACAAGAACTCCATCAAGATCATCGGTGACAACACAGATATGTACGCTCAGGCTTACTTTGACTATGACTCAAAGAAATCCGGCGGTGTTACCATGTCTCACCTGCGTTTCGGTAAGAAACCGATCAAATCTACCTACCTGATCAAAAAAGCAAACTTTGTAGCATGCCACAATCCTTCCTATGTTCGTAAATACAACATGGTTCAGGAACTGGTTGACGGCGGTACATTCCTGCTGAACTGCCCATGGGATATGGAAGGTCTGGAAAAACATCTGCCGGGTCAGGTAAAAGCATACATCGCAAAGCACAACATCAAATTCTACATCATTGATGGTGTTAAGATCGGTATCGAGACAGGCATGGGTCCGACTCGTATCAATACCATCCTGCAGTCTGCATTCTTTAAACTGGCAAACATCATTCCGGAAGAAAGTGCGATCGAGCTGATGAAAGCAGCAGCAAAAGCAACTTACGGACGTAAAGGTGATGATGTCGTTCAGAAGAACTGGGCAGCTATCGATGAAGGTGCAAAACAGATCGTTGAAGTAAACGTTCCGGAAAGCTGGAAAGACGCACAGGACGAAGGTCTGGATACCAAAGTTGCAACAGGCGACCGTCAGGACGTAGTAGATTTCGTAAACAACATCCAGAACAAAGTAAACGCTCAGGAAGGTAATACACTGCCTGTATCTGCATTCAAAGATTATGTAGACGGTACGACACCATCCGGTGCAGCTGCATTCGAAAAACGTGGTATCGCAGTAAACGTTCCTGTATGGAATCCGGAAAACTGTATCCAGTGTAACCGCTGTGCATACGTTTGTCCGCATGCTGTTATCCGTCCGGTAGCACTGACTGACGAAGAGGTTGCTGCAGCTCCGGAAGGACTGAAGACTCTGCCGATGACCGGTATGAAAGAATATAAATTCACAATGACTGTATCCGCTTACGACTGTACCGGATGTGGTTCCTGTGCAAACGTCTGCCCGGGCAAGAAAGGTGCAAAAGCACTGGCTATGGAAAACATGGAAGCAAATGCCGGCGAACAGAAATACTTCGACTATGCAACAAAACTGCCTGCAAAAGCAGATGTAGTAGAAAAATTCAAAGAAAATACGGTAAAAGGTTCTCAGTTCAAACAGCCGCTGCTTGAGTTCTCAGGTGCCTGTGCAGGTTGTGGTGAGACACCGTATGCAAAACTGGTTACACAGCTGTTTGGTGACAGAATGTACATTGCAAACGCAACAGGATGCTCCTCTATCTGGGGTAACTCTTCACCGTCCACACCGTACACCGTAAACGAAAAAGGACAGGGTCCTGCATGGAGCAACTCACTGTTCGAAGATAATGCAGAGTTCGGTTATGGTATGCTGTTAGCTCAGAAAGCAATCCGTGAAGGACTGAAAGCAAAAGTAGAAGCTGTTGCTGCAAATGAAAAAGCTTCTGATGAAGTGAAAGCAGCCTGCCAGGAATGGCTGGATACTTACAGCGTAGGTGCTACAAACGGAACAGCTACAGACAAACTGGTAGCAGCTCTGGAAGGCATCGACTGTGATACATGCAAAGACATCGTCAAGAACAAAGATTTCCTGGCTAAGAAATCCCAGTGGATCTTCGGAGGTGACGGATGGGCTTATGATATCGGATTCGGCGGCGTTGACCATGTACTGGCAAGCGGCAAAGATATCAACATCATGGTATTCGACACCGAAGTTTACTCCAATACAGGTGGACAGGCTTCCAAGTCTACTCCGACCGGTGCAGTAGCACAGTTCGCAGCAGGCGGTAAAGAAGTGAAGAAAAAAGATATGGCAAGCATTGCAATGAGCTATGGCTATGTATATGTAGCACAGATCTCCATGGGTGCTGACTTCAACCAGACGGTAAAAGCAATCGCAGAAGCAGAAGCATATCCGGGACCATCCCTGATCATCGCATACGCTCCATGTATCAACCATGGTATCAAGAAAGGTATGGCAAAAGCTCAGACAGAAGAAGAACTGGCAGTAAAAGCTGGTTACTGGCATTGCTTCCGTTACAATCCGGCTGCAAAAGCAGAAGGAAAAGATGCATTCACTCTGGACAGCAAGGCTCCGACAGGAGAATATCAGGAATTCCTGAACGGCGAAGTTCGTTACAACTCCCTGATGCATTCTAACCCTGAAAAGGCTAAGAAACTGTTCGCTAAGAATGAAGCAGAAGCAAAAGCTCGTTATGAATACCTGAACAAACTGATCACACTGTATGGTGCAAATAAAACAGAAGAATAATGAGAAGATCAGCATTTGCTGATAATATAAAAGAGACCGCAGAGCGAAATGCCCTGCGGTCTTTTACGTGAATCTTAAATAATAAAATTGCATTTAATCGATGCCGACGCGGATACCGCCGGAGCGTTCACATGGCTGCAAAAGTACGCAGACCGGTTCGTTGCCGGACCATTCATAGGCATAGGATTCTCCGGAAGCCTGCCCGATCAGGTTTTTCCAGGAAAGATCACTGCGGATCTGCGGATCGCCATATCCGCGGCGGCTCATCCAGCAGATCACGGCATCCGGGTCTACAGAAATTGTAGCATGGCTGTCGGTGTTGTCCATGGCGATTGGGTTGCCGTCCGAGAGCACAGCGACATAGGCATTCGGACCGGCTCCGGTCAGCGTTGAGGTTGCCAGACCTTTCTGGGAAAAGATACCGCAGCCGATAAAGCGGACGCTGTAATCACAGTCCTGTGTAAAAGAGAGAATATTCTCGGACTCTACCGAAAGGATTTCACCCTGGGCAAGTTTATACACAACTACATGCTGTCCATGATTTGCATAATAAGTGACAGAATCGCCATTCATAGTGACTTTCATCAGAGGCAGATTTTCACGGGTGACGCGTCTTGTCAGGGAACCGAGGGCTGCCTGCATCAGGTTGCTCTGTGGACCGAGCAGCAGTTTTTCAAAACGATAATTTTTTCCGCCCTGGCTTTCGCCGGCGATAAAAGCACCGGCCTTTGTGAACAGTACATCATTTCCAGTGCAGGTAACTTTCAGACTCAGTTCATTGATCACTTCAAAATTTAACATAAAACGATTTCCTCCTTAAAAAGAAACGGTGTTCAAGTCTGTTTAACCTGTACACCATACAGACCGCATAAGCCTTCCAGGTCTTTGGCGACCCCGTTTCCGATGGCATTGAATTTCCAGTTTCCGTTATGTAAATAGACTTCTCCGATCATCATGGAGATGACATTGGAATAATATTCATCCATCACAAAGCTGACCAGCTCCCGGTCAGAAGCGGCATCTAAAATCCGCACATAGGCATCCTCGATCATGCCGAAATTCAGGCGTTTGGAAAAGGCATCATTGATCGTCAGCACAAAGACGATCCGGGTGATCGATGGATTCAGTCTGGAAAGATCGATCGCAACGGACTCGCGGTCCGTGTTTTCCCGATCAGAAAAAATCACACTGCAATCCGGACTTTCTTTTTGCCCGTAAAATACAAACCAGTCATCGCCTGAAACTTTTCCGTCACGGCCAAGAAGAAATGCGGAAACATCCACATCACAAGCCGGATTTTTGACATTCCAGCCAAGGCAGGCCTTGATCTTTCCAAGAGAAATTGCATCTCCAAGTAGTGTTTTCTGTCCTTTCCTCGTTTGATTTATCAGAGCAGGCATGATCTGGTGTGAGATGCCGGAAGGAGCAGATGACGTGAATGTATTCTGCTGTGCGGATCTCCGATAAGACGGCGATGGATTCGAAACACGGGATGACATAGGAGTTTCCGATGCCCTGGATACAGTGAATGGCGCGGCTTCTGCAGAGGAGAGAGATTCACTTTGCGTCACGCGATTTATGTTGTGTATGCCTGTATAGTCCTCAGCTCTGGAGGTGACACGGTTGATCTCAAGGATCGAATCTGTGTGAAGGGGGTGCGAAGTCTTTTTTGGAAGAACAAGCATAAAATGACCTCCTTTTCTTTTATCTGCTTTGAGTATACGCTAAAAAGCAGAAATTGTCACGTCTGGATCCAATTTTTCAGGTATCTGTACGGCGACAGTATGCAAAGAGAAACGATTGCCTGGTCGTTTCTTAAAATGCTTGAAAAGAAACGCAAAAAATGATATAGTGATTTATATGTAATTTTACAGAAAAAGAGAGGGCGGCATTCGCATTTCACCTATGTTCAGACAACAGAAATTAAGCATACTTGACGATTATTTTAAAGAGCTTTCGGTCAGAACGACAAGAGAAGAAGTATACTTTTACCGCATCAGCGGTTATACACCGCAGGTCGCGGCCTTTATCCGGAAATATTATGAGGAGGCGAGGCTTCGCGGCGTTGTGATCGAAGGCAGGATTCCCAATCCTGCCGGGCAGAATCTTTCTTATTATGAAGAGATGATGGGCATGGATTTTCAGATGACTCCTGGTTTTATCGAAAGTCGTTTACAGAAATGGCTTCCGCGGATGAATCCGTACCAGCGGAAAAATATGGCGATGTCCATGTATGATTTTTTTGCTTCTATGCAAAGGGCAGGCAAGACAGAGGGTATGCTGAAAAATGCCTACATCAAGTTCATGTGCTGGCTGTATTATAAGTTCGAGCGGATCGTCAATCTGCTCGGTGAAAATTCCGTCCCGAAGATTCTGTACGAGGGAGACATCAGCCATTATGAGCTGATGCTTTTGTCTATATTGTGCCATGCGGGCTGCGATATTGTACTTTTGCAGTACCACGGAGATCAGAATTATCAGAGACTGGATGCGGCGAATGCATATTCTATGCCGCTGACCTTGCCGGATATGCAGGCATTTCCGGGGGATTTCAGTCTGAAGAATCTTCGCATGCAGCAGCAACAGGAGATCGAGCGAAGCCGCCTTTACGGCAGACTTCCGGATGTCAGAAACTGCACCAATGCATGGATTGAGGGAAAGCCTCTTCTGGATATTGCAAAGCCGCCAACCGTGCGGGGCAGTGATCCTGAATTTTATTATAATTGTTATTGTCAGATAAATGGTGTAGAAGATAAAATCTCTTATACTAACGAGCTTTACCAGCTTTACCAGGAATTAAAAGCCCGGAAGCGAAACATTGTGATCGTAAACGGGCAGATCGAGCCGCCGACTCCGGAGGAGATCGCAAAAGTTTCCAGAAAAAATTACAGCAAAACCGATGAGATGCTTCTGGATCTGAAACGCAATCTTCAGTATCCGGCGAACCGGGAGCTTCAGAGCCTGATGATCAAAGCATTTCTTGATGTGCTTCTGGAGGAGGAAAAAGCACTGGATGAGAACCGCAACAAACTGACCAACAAGGCAGTCTATCTGATCTGCTGGATGATGCGTTATCTGCCGGAGTTATTCAAAAGCTGGCGTATGCCGCAGATTGGATGCTTTTTTTATATGGGCGGATGCAAAAATCGTTTTGAAGCGTTGTTTCTGAAAATGCTGGGCAGACTTCCGGTGGATGTACTGATCCTCGATCCGGATCGCAGTGCTGCGTTTGCACTGGAAGATCAGCTGCTCTATCAGATGAATTTTGCGGAGACGCTGCATTTACAGCGTTTTCCGCAGGAAAATACCGAAGTCCGGATGGGGACGGCTGCCTATCATGCGGAGCGAGAACTGGATACTCTGATGTATCAGGATAGTGGACTGTACCGCAACCAGCAGTATCAGAGGGCGGATATCATCAATCTCCAGACGATGTACGAGGAGATCCGGCTTTTATGGAACGAAGAAGTGAAATACCGGCCGAATTTCAGTACGACGGAAAGCACTGTCAATATCCCGGTCATTTTTGCAAAAGTTTCCGGCGTAAAAGACGGAAAAGTATCCGAGTACTGGTCATCGATCCGGGAGCTGATCACAGAAGATACCATGGTGATTAAAAGCTTTCCTTATATTCAGCCGCTTGCAGCCAATCCGATCAAGCCTTATGTAACTGAATTTTACAAAAACGGCAGACTGCAGAAGGCAAAGATCAAAAACCATCCGGCGTATGCCTATGGCTTTTTAAGAGAAGAGATCCAGGAGCACATTCTGGACAAGCTGCAGATCCTGATCGAGCAGAAGCTGATCCGCGGCACCTTTGAAAACGGCACGGAGTACACGATCCTTTCGACGATATTGAACCTGCCGAAAGAAATCCTGCGGATGCTTCAGAAATTTGATTTTACAAAGAAAAATCCGAAACTGATCTATATCAATCCCGGTGAGAAAGTAATCTCACTGGAGGATGCGATCCTTACCGCGTTTTTGAATCTGGCCGGTTTTGACATTCTGTTTTTCATACCGACCGGATATCAGAATATAGAGAACTTTTACAACAGAAAACAGATGGAAGAGCATCAGATCGGGGAGTATTTATATGATTTAAATGTCCCGGATCTGACGAGGGTTCCATTGCCAAAGGCACGCCAGAAATCCTGGCGGGACATACTATTCAGGAGGGAGTAAAAGATGGGACTTAATTTTAACAGACCAGATGCTCCAACGCAGACAGCTCCGGCCGCACAGGCGGAACTGGAACAGGTGAAGTCTTATGATATCGTTGTGGACAGAAAGCAGATGAGTGCAGAGCTGGTTGGTTCCAAAGAAGTGGACGATATCGTCAGCACGATCGAGGTCAACAATCTGGAGACGATCGTATCGTTTGGGGCAGAGGTCGCAGAAGAGATCTCCAAAGCATCGGATGTGGTGTTAAACAGCATGGATATGAAACAGCTGGATGAGTCCAGTCAGATGCTGAACACGCTTGCAAAGATCATGGAGAAGTTTGATCCGGATGAATTAAAAGAAAACAAAGGCCTGTTTGACAAACTGTTCGGCGGGCTTCGCAAACAGATGGACAAGATTCTTGCCAAATATCATACAATGGGCGAAGAAGTAGATCAGATCTATGTTCAGCTCAAACAGTATGAGACAGAGATCAAGCAGTCCAACCGCAAATTAGAGACGATGTTTGAGGCAAATGTAAATTATTACCACGAGCTGGTGAAATACATTCTTGCCGGAGAACAAGGCTGTCAGGAGCTGGAAGCCTATATCGCACAGCGTCAGGCAGATATGGAGGCTACCGGGGATCAGTCGATCCAGTTTGAGATTACCAGCTTAAATCAGGCACTGATGATGCTGGAGCAGAGGACACAGGATCTGCGTACCGCAGAAAACATTGCCATGCAGTCGATCCCGATGATCAAGACGATGGCATTCAGCAACATGAACCTGGTCCGCAAGATCAATTCCGCATTTATCATCACACTTCCGGTATTTAAGCAGGCACTGGCACAGGCGATCATGCTGAAACGCCAGAAGATCCAGGCAGAAGCCATTTCTGCACTGGACCAGAAAACAAATGAGATGCTTATTAAAAATGCACAGAATACCGTGCAGCAGTCCAAGATGACGGCACAGCTGGCATCCGGCAGTTCGATCAAGATTGAGACGCTGGAGACGACCTGGAAAACGATCGTAAACGGTATCGATGAGACAAGACAGATTCAGGAAAATGCAAGAAAACAGCGGCATGAAGATCAGGCAAGACTTGAGAACATCAAGCAGGAATTCAACCAGATGTACCACATGCCGACAAAGAGATACTGAGAGCAAACAGGGTGAATCTTCACCTTAATATAAATCCATAAAGGAGGAAACATTATGCCTATTAATTTATCAAAAGGACAGAAAGTAGATCTGACAAAAGGAAATCCGGGACTGAAAAGCATTATGGTAGGACTCGGATGGGATGTGAACGCATTTGATACAGGAGCAGATTTTGACCTGGATGCAGCAGCATTTATGTGCGGTTCCAACGGAAAATGCCCGACCGAAAAAGAATTTATCTTTTACGGAAATCTGGAACATCCGACCGGATGTGTCAAACATATGGGCGACAATCTGACCGGTTCCGGCGAAGGCGATGACGAACAGATCATGGTCGATCTGACACAGGTTCCATCCGACATCGAACGTATCGCATTTACCGTGACGATCTACGATGCAGATGTCAGAAGACAGAATTTCGGACAGGTATCCAACGCATTTATCCGTATCGTGGATGATGCAACCGGAAAAGAACTGATCCATTTTGACCTCGGAGAGGATTTCTCCATTGAGACAGCCGTTGTGGTAGGCGAGCTGTACAAGCACAACGGAGAATGGAAATTCAACGCCATCGGCAGCGGATTCCAGGGCGGTCTGGCAGCACTGTGCGGACATTATGGAATCGAAGTCGCATAAGTAGTACAGGCAGATAAAATGAATTTGAGCAATGCTTAAAAACCTGGAAAAGGGGGCATGATTATGTCTATCAGTTTACAGAAAGGACAGAAAGTGAATCTGTCCAAAGAGAAAAAGGGGTTATCCAGAGTCGTAGTAGGACTTGGATGGGATGAAGTCAAAAGATCCAGAGGATTTTTTGCACTGAAACCGGCACCGATCGACTGCGATGCTTCTGCAATCTTACTGCAGAACGGCAGAATGGCAGGAAGAGATGATCTGGTATACTATAACAATCTGACACACAAATCCGGAACCGTCCGTCACATGGGTGATAACCTGACCGGCGAAGGAGAAGGCGATGACGAGCAGATCGTGATCGACCTGGACCGTGTGCCGTCTGAGTATGACAAGATCGTGATCGTTGTAACGATCTATCAGGCACAGCAGAGAAAGCAGCATTTCGGACTGATCGAGAATGCGTTTATCCGCCTGGTAGACGGAAAAAATGACCAGGAGATCTTAAAGTACAACCTGACAGAGGACTACTCCGGAATGACGGCGATGATCTTTGGTGAGATCTATCGCTACAACGGTGAGTGGAAATTCGGTGCCATCGGACAGGGAACAAGGGACGGCGGCATCGGTGAGATGGCAGCAAGATTTCAGAAATAAGAGCGTACCGGTATGACATGGTGCGATATGGGAGAGACTATATCTGAGATGAAGTGATTCATATAGTTTCTCCCTGCTTATAAGCAGAAAAATAAAAACAGGAGACAAAAAGATGAAGTATAATGGTTTGACAGACAAACAGGTCGAAGAGTCCAGAAGTAAATTTGGTTCCAACGAGATCCCGGATTCCGAGCCGACCACGTTCTGGGAAGAATTCAAAGAGACGTTCAGTGATCCGATGATCAAGATCCTGCTGGCGATCGCAGCACTGATGATCGTGATGTTCTTCTTTGGGTATGCGGAGATTTACGAGCCGCTCGGAACGATCGTTGCAGTGCTGATCGTGGCAACCGTATCTGCAAAGACCGGTGTTGCAAGCGATACCAAGTACCGTGAACTGAAAGACAATACAGAGAAAGACAAGTGTAAAGTTCACAGGAACGGCGTGATCACGGTGATCGATGTTGATGATGTTGTAGTCGGTGACAAAGTCCTGCTGCAGTCCGGTGATAAAATCCCGGCAGACGGTGTACTGATCGACGGGGCACTGCGTGTGGACAACTCCGCACTGAACGGCGAGGCAGAAGAATGTAAAAAAACAGCGGCATCAGAAGATTTTCAGCTGGAAGATGACATCACAGGCGATACCTTTGTCGATGCACACTCCCTGTTCCGCGGAGCAGTGATATTTGACGGCGAAGGTATTCTTGATGTACGCAAGGTCGGACTGAAGACCATGATGGGAAAAATGGCAGAAGAGATGCAGGAAGACGAGCCGGATTCTCCTTTGAAAGTAAAACTTGCCAAACTTGCAAAACAGATTTCCACGTTTGGTTATATCGGTGCGGTATTGATCGCCGTACTATACTTGGTCTACTTTGTTATGCAGGCGGGCGGAGTTTCCCAGTACTTTGCAATGGGGATTGAACCAGTTGTCAAAGATGTTGTAAGGGCTCTTTCTCTGGCAATTGTCATCATCGTCTGTGCAGTTCCGGAAGGACTTCCGCTGATGATCTCCCTCGTGCTGATGCAAAATACAAGCAAAATGCTTGACCACAATGTCCTGGTAAGAAAAGCAGAAGGTATCGAGACAGCAGGTTCTTTAAACATTCTCTTCAGTGATAAGACAGGAACGATCACAAAAGGTATGCTTGAAGTGGTCGATTTCTTTACCGGCGACGGCAATTCCATTGATATTGCACAGCTGAGTAAACACAGCAAAGTGAAAGGTCTTGTGGATCTTGCCATCGGTAAGAATACACAGTCTATGTTTGACGCATCCCATAAAGTCATCGGCGGAAATGCAACCGATCAGGCACTGATGAAGTTTTTGGGTGAGGAGACATTCAAGACGCTGGAGAACAGCAGCGAATATAAAATAACAAAACAGCAGTCTTTCAACTCTGCAAATAAATTCAGTCAGGCACGCATCGACAGCACCGGTAAAACTTTCTATAAAGGGGCACCGGAAAAACTTCTGGCAAATGCAGTGAAATATCTGGATGCAGACGGCAATATCTGTACCATGGACAACGCCATCCTGAACCGCAAGATCGATGAACTGGCAGCAAAAGCAATGCGTGTGCTGGCCTTTGGTTATTCAGAAAAAGACATGGTTGAAAATTCAATCAATGATGATATCGTGATCATTGGTCTGGTGGGCATTCGTGACGATGTACGTCCGGAAGCAAAAGAAGCGATCCGGGAAGTACAGGGAGCCGGTATTCAGGTCGTTATGATCACAGGTGACCGCCTTGAGACAGCGGTAGCGATCGCAAAAGATGCAGGACTGTTAAAAGGAGGCAGCGACCGTGCACTTTCCTCCGCACAGCTCAATGAGATGAGTGATGAAGAAGTGAAGAAGATCATACCGAATATCCGTGTGATCGCAAGAGCACTGCCGACCGACAAGTCCCGTATGGTACGCCTGTGCCAGGAGATGAACCTGGTAGTCGGCATGACAGGTGACGGTGTCAACGACTCACCGGCACTAAAACGTGCAGATGTTGGTTTTGCCATGGGAAGCGGAACAGAAGCAGCAAAAGAAGCAGGTAAGATCGTTATTCTGGATGATAATTTTAAATCCATCAAAGATGCCATCCTCTATGGAAGAACCATCTACCATAACATCCTGAAATTCTGTAAATTCCAGCTGGTGATCAACGTGGCAGCCGTTGTGGTCAGTGCGATCGCACCGTTTTTCGGTGTGGATGAACCACTGAAAGTAACACATCTTCTCTTTGTAAATCTGGTCATGGACGGACTGGGAGCGATGATGCTTGGCAATGAACCGGCAAAAGAAGAATATATGGCAGAAGCACCGCGAAAACGTGATGAAAGTATTGTAAGCAAAAAAATGATGGGACAGATCCTCACAATGGGAATCTGGCTTACCGTGGTAAGCTTTATCTATCTGAAAGTGCCGTTCTTTGTAAATCTGTTTGCAAATGAGGAACAGCACCTGACGGGTTATTTTGTACTGTTTATTGTGGCAGCTTTGTTCAACGGCTTTAATGTGCGTGACGATGGATTTGCAATTTTTGCCGGTCTGAATGAGAATAAAGATTTTATGAAAGTATTTCTGATTATTATAATCGTGCAGGCATTGCTCGTAAATGCGGCGATCGTTCCGCTGGCCCCGTTCCAGTGGATTGGAGAAATGTTCAGCTGTGTTCCGTTTGGAATCAAAGGCTGGATTGCAGTTGTTCTGCTGGCATGTACAATGATTCCGGCAGATATGGTCAGAAAACTGTGCGTAAATAAATAACAGGTAATCCAACAGGAAAAGTGCGGTGTCACGTATGGGATCGCACTTTTTCCGTTGATATAACAGGGGTTTGTACATGAGAGAATTCAGAAGATAATTTCCTTTATTGGCCGAAAGGAGTTTCATGTACTTCATACGACGACAAACCAGTATATTGCATGTGGAAATGCAGCGAAGCAGCTGCAGAACGGATCCGATTATCTGACGGAGCAGGTCAGGCTTTATGCGATGACCGGGCAAAGTAAATATATGGATGCTTATTTTGAAGAAGCAGAAACAAAACAGAGCAGAGAGAAAGCTCTGGATATTTTGAAAAGATATTTTGACGGGACAGAAACTCAGACCGCCCGAATAAAGGAGAGAGTATTTTTAAAGATGCAGACCAGGCACTCTATTATGTAAAAGAATATGGCAGAAAGGGCTGCAGTTTTTATGAATAAATAAAAAGAAAAGAGGTTTTTTCATGGCAATAAAAGAATTACAGGCGTACGAACTTTTAAGGGAAGAGGGGCTTTCCGATATTCAGTCAGTCGGCTATTTGCTGCGTCACAGAAAAAGCGGTGCACGCATCATGGTCATTGCAAATGATGACGATAATAAAGTATTTCATATTACATTTCGTACACCTCCGGTAGACAGCACCGGGGTAGCACATATTCTGGAACACTGTTCGCTGTGTGGAAGCGAAAAGTTTCCGTCCAAAGATCCGTTTGTGGAGCTGGTAAAAGGTTCGCTCAATACCTTTCTGAATGCGATGACCTATCCGGATAAGACCATGTATCCGATTGCAAGCTGCAATGACAAAGATTTTGCAAACCTGATGGATGTCTATATGGATGCCGTTTTTCATACCAATATTTATAAAAAAGAAGAGATTTTCCGTCAGGAAGGCTGGAATTATCATCTGGAAAATCCGGAGGATGAGATCACCTACAATGGTGTGGTATACAACGAGATGAAAGGAGCCTATTCTTCACCGGAAGATGTGCTTGATCGCGAAATTTTAAATGCACTTTATCCGGATACACCGTATGGATTTGAGTCCGGAGGAGATCCGCAGTGTATCCCGGATCTGAAATACGAAGATTTTCTGGCTTTCCATGGCAGATATTATCATCCGTCCAATGCCTACATCTATCTCTATGGAAATATGGATGTTGAGGAACGCCTTACCTGGCTGGATCAGGAATATCTCTCTAAATACGGAGAAAAAGAGGTAGATTCAAAGATCAGTATGCAGAAAGCGTTCGATGCTCCGCATGAGATCTATAAAAAATATTCTATTTCCACATCCGAATCGGAAGAAGACAACACCTATCTTTCCTGGAATGTGTCCGTTGGCATAAGCAGCGATGTACGTCTTGTGACTGCCATGGCAATCCTGGAATATGCACTTTTGTCAGCACCTGGGGCACCGCTTAAACAGGCTCTTTTGGATGCCGGGATTGGAAAAGATATCCTAGGCTCTTTTGAGAGCGGCATTCAGCAGCCGTCCCTTTCGGTAGTCGCTAAAAATGCAAATGTCGGTGACAAAGAAAAATTCCTGGCAGTGATCCGCAAGGTACTGGAAGAGCAGGTGAAAAACGGCATCGATAAAAAAGCACTGCTGGCAGGTATCAATTCTTCCGAGTTCCGTTTTCGTGAGGCAGATTACGGCTCTTATCCGAAGGGCCTGATGTACGGAATCGACATTATGGACAGCTGGCTGTACGGCGAGGGTGATCCGTTTGCCTATGTCAAACAGCTGGATATTTATAAGGAACTCCGTGATGCAGTAGAGAGTGATTATTACGAGAAACTGGTGCAGAAATATCTGCTGGACAACACACATGTGGCGGTTGTTGTCGTTGCACCGGAAAAGGGACTGACTGCAAAACTGGAGGCAGAGACGGCAAAGAAACTGGCAGATTTTAAGGCAGGTCTCAGTGAAGAACAGGTAAAGGAGATGGTAGAAAAAACAGCAAAACTGCAGGAATTCCAGGAGACACCGTCCACACAGGAAGAGCTGGAGAAAATCCCGATGCTTACCAGGGAGGATATCACAAAGAAATGCAGACCGATCTGCAACAGAGAGCTTTCTTTTGGCAACACCAAAGTTCTGTGGCATGATGTGAACACGAACGGCATCGCTTATCTGACCCTTTATTTTGATCTGTCCGTTGTCAGAAAAGAGGATCTGCCTTATGTCGGCCTTCTGAAAAATGTGCTGGGCATGATCGACACCGAGCATTATGCTTACGGAGATCTGTTCAATGAGATCAATATGCAGACCGGAGGTATCGGTACTGGGATGGTCGTATTTCCAGAAAAGGACACACAGAAGATGTATCCGATGTTTACCGTATCAGCCCGCACACTTTATGATAAAATCGACTTTGTGTTTGATGTGATCGAGGAGATTTTATTCACATCCAAACTGGACGATGAGAAACGCTTAAAAGAGATCGTTTCCGAGCAGAAATCAAGGACACAGATGCGGCTGACAACGGCGGGACATTCGGCAGCGGCAACCCGTGCCATGGCTTATTTCTCCGAGACAGCTGCGTTCAGTGATCGCAGCAGCGGGATTGACTACTATCGCATGCTCGATGACCTCGATGCAAATTTTGAAACGAAAAAAGAGAATCTGAAGAGTAAATTGAAAGAGCTGATGAACGTGATTTTCCGACAGAATGCCATGGTATTTTCCGTAACAGCGGAAGAGAAGGGGCTTGCCGGACTGGAAGAGAAAGTGACAGGATTATGCGAAAAACTTTCGTTGGATAAGAGAACACCTTCAGAAGAAACCCTTGCATACGGAAAGCTGAACGAAGGCTTCCAGACCTCCGCCAAGATCCAGTATGTGACACGTGCCGGAAATTACCGCGAGGCAGGCTATGATTATACCGGGGCACTGCGGATCCTGAAGGTGATCATGAGCTATGAATATCTCTGGGTGAATGTGCGTGTCAAAGGCGGGGCGTATGGCTGTATGAGTGGATTCGGCAGAAATGGCAATTCCTATTTTGCTTCTTACCGTGATCCGAACTTGCGTCAGACCAACGAGATCTACGAAGGCGTGCCGGAATACGTGGAACATTTCAACGTCGAAGAGCGTGATATGACAAAATACGTGATCGGAACAATCAGTGAGATGGATACGCCACTCACAGCAAGAGCACAGGGAGCACGTTCTGATGCTGCTTATTTCGGACATGTGACTGAAAGCGACCTTCAGAAAGAGCGTGACCAGGTACTCTATGCGACACAGGAAGATATCCGTGCCCTGGCACCGCTGATGCGTGCAATCCTGGCAGAAGACTGCATCTGCGTGCTCGGAAACGAAGATGCACTGGAAAAAGAGAAAGAGATGTTTAGAAATCTCGGACCACTTTAAGGAGGAATCATATACAGATGGCAGAGAAAAGTTACAAATCCGGTTTTGCGACCCTGATCGGCAGACCAAACGTAGGAAAATCCACACTCATGAACCACCTCATCGGGCAGAAGATCGCGATCACGTCCAACAAACCGCAGACAACGAGAAACCGGATTCAGACCGTCTATACAGACGAAAAAGGGCAGATTGTATTTCTGGACACACCGGGTATCCACAAGGCGAAAAACAAACTGGGTGAATACATGGTCAATGTGGCAGAACGCACCCTCAATGAGGTCGATGTGATCCTCTGGCTGGTGGAGCCGAGTACCTTTATCGGAGCCGGCGAGCGTCATATTGTGGATCAGCTCAAAAAAACAAAAACACCGGTCATCCTGATCATCAACAAGATTGATAAAGTAGATAAAAAAGAGATCATAAAATATATGGATGCTTACCGCAAAGTCTATGATTTTGCGGAGATCATCCCGGTGTCGGCACTTCGCAGTGTCAATATGGATACTGTGATCGAGAGTATTTTCAAATATCTGCCGTACGGACCGCAGTTTTATGATGAAGATACGGTGACAGACCAGCCGCAGAGACAGATCGTGGCAGAGATGATCCGCGAAAAGGCACTTCGCTCTCTGGAAGAGGAGATCCCGCACGGTATTGCCGTTTCTATTGAAAAAATGACAGAACGCAAAAGCAAAGGCGGCAGCATCTGTGATATCGAGGCGACGATCATCTGCGAGCGGGATTCTCATAAAGGAATCATCATCGGAAAAGGCGGACAGATGCTCCGCAGGATCGGTTCACAGGCACGCCGTGATATCGAGGATATGCTCGAAGAAAAAGTCAATCTCCAGCTCTGGGTCAAAGTCAAGAAAGACTGGAGAGACAGTGACTTCATGATCAAAAACTTCGGATACGATAAAAAAGATATCTGAAATCAGAAACGACGATTCCGTACAGACATCAGCATTTGCTGACGGGACTGTAAGAATATGAGAGAATATATGGATGATAAAATTGCACTGACAGGGCTTGTGCTTATAGCGGCACCGATCGGAGAATCAGATAAACGGCTGGTGCTGCTGACAAGAGAGCGGGGAAAGGTGACTGTATTTGCAAGAGGAGCCAGAAGACCGGGCAATCCCTTTCTGGCTGCCGCAAACACCTTTGCTTTTGGAACCTTTTATGTAAAAGAAGCAAGGACTGCCTATCAGCTTGTGCAGACAGAGATTCGAAATTATTTCCGGGAGATCACAGAAGATGTGGAGGCTGCCTGCTATGGAAGTTATTTTCTGGAGTTTGCCGATTATTATGCCAGAGAGAACGATGACGGCACACAGATCATCCAGCTGCTCTACGGGGCACTGCGTGCAGTGCTCAATCAAAAACTGGACCGGGAACTGATCCGTTATGCCTTTGAACTGCGTATGATGGCGGCAGGCGGAGAATATCCGCAAGTGTTCGAGTGTGCAGTATGTGGAGCAAAGCATGATCTTTGTGCCTTCCTTACAGATAAGAACAGCGTACTGTGCCGCAGCTGTGTCTCAAAAGTACAAAGGAGCACACCGGTTCTGGAATCGACAATCTATACGATGCAATATGTGATCAGTACGCCGGTCGAACGCCTCTTTGCCTTTGCACTATCAGCACAGGTAAAGAAAGAGTTTATCAGTCTGGTTGAGAAATTCCGGAGGCGTTACATAGACCGGGATTTCAAATCTCTGGAGATTCTGGAGATCATGCGGCATACCAGAAACGCTCTTTACAAGGACGGTCAATAATGGTATGATGAAAAATGCCATGCGAACAGGTGGCGTATTCTGTATTTTATATACAGAAGGGTATATGGTAAGTTTCAAGAAAGGCAGGGCAGCGAAGGAGATTTTGCTGTGTCTGGATGGGAAATATTATGAAGAAATGGAAGGGAATTCTGGCAGTCATCCTGATAACCGGATGTCTTGGCGGCTGCAGTCAGTTTCAGGCAGAGCACAATGCAGTAAAAGTGAAACGGGACGGCAGTGTACAGGCGGCGGTGATCGACACGCTGGACAAATCCTACTACAGCGAGGATGAGCTGAAGCAGACGATCGATGATTCTGTGAGTGCGTACAATCAGTCACAGGAAGGTGATCCGATCGTTGTCAAAAAATTTAACGTCACAGACGGAAAAGCAGAGCTGTATATGAACTATGCGGCTTCCAGGGATTATCAGGATTTCAACAATGTGACCTTTTATGCGGGAGACCTGCAGGGAGCATACAATCAGAAGTACGAATTCCCGGATGAATTTCAGAAAGTGGAAAACGGAAAAGTTACAGGAAGTGTGACAAGATCCGATATTTTGAGCGGTCTGAACTACAACGTTGTAATCTGTTCGGAAGAGATGGATATCGAAGTTCCGGGCAAGATCCTTTACGTTACGACGGATGCAGTTGTCACCGGAAAAAAGACGGCGACCAGCATTTCAGAAGAGCGGGAAAAGGCAGCAGAATCCGAGACGGAGACAGCATCGGAAAGTGAGAGCACAGACGGCGGAGCAAAATCCGATGGCAATGCGGAGAAAGGCCAGTTTGAAGTAGAATCCGAAAGTAAGTCCGCAGCAGGAAACGAAGCTTCCGATACCGCAGATGACGCAGAAGAAGTAAAACATACACTGACATTTGTCATATACGAATGATGTCAGGGAAAAGTCTGAAATCACAATATGTCTGCACAGAAGTATTTTCAGGGCAGCACATTTTGATATAACACGATAAACAGCGAGTAAAGAAGTAAACATAAACGGCTTCTTTCAATATATGCATATGCCGCAGAGACGGCCGACAGGAGGAGACAAATGGAAAAAACAATGGACAAGATCGTGGCACTGGCAAAATCCAGAGGTTTTGTATATCCGGGTTCCGAGATTTACGGAGGTCTGGCAAATACCTGGGATTACGGTAATCTTGGTGTAGAGCTGAAGAACAATGTAAAACAGGCATGGTGGAAGAAATTCATCACAGAGAATCCATACAACGTAGGTGTTGACTGTGCGATTCTGATGAATCCGCAGACCTGGGTAGCATCCGGACATCTCGGAGGCTTTTCTGATCCGCTGATGGACTGTAAAGAATGTCATGAGCGTTTCCGTGCAGATAAGCTGATCGAAGATTTCTGCGATGAGAAAGACATTGCACTGGAAGGCTCTGTCGATGGATGGACACAGGAACAGATGCGTGATTTCATCGAAGAGCATCAGATTCCATGTCCGACCTGCGGAAAACATAATTTTACCGATATCCGCCAGTTCAACCTGATGTTCAAGACATTCCAGGGTGTAACAGAAGATGCAAAGAATACGGTATACTTAAGACCGGAAACAGCACAGGGTATCTTTGTAAACTTTAAAAACGTACAGAGAACATCCAGAAAGAAAATCCCGTTTGGTATCGGACAGATCGGTAAATCATTCCGTAACGAGATCACACCGGGTAACTTCACATTCCGTACCAGAGAGTTTGAGCAGATGGAGCTGGAGTTCTTCTGTGAGCCGGGTACCGACCTTGACTGGTTCCAGTACTGGAGAGCATTCTGCATCGACTGGCTGAAGAATCTGGGCATGAAAGAAGACGAGATGAGAGCACGTGACCATTCACCGGAAGAACTGTGCTTCTACAGCAAAGGTACAACCGACATCGAGTTCCTCTTCCCGTTTGGATGGGGCGAGCTATGGGGTATCGCAGACCGTACCGACTATGACCTGACACAGCATCAGAATGTATCCGGCCAGGATATGAGCTATTTTGATGATGAGAAGAAAGAAAAATACATTCCGTATGTTATCGAGCCTTCTCTTGGTGCAGACCGTGTGGTTCTGGCATTTCTGTGCAGTGCTTATGACGAAGAAGAGCTGGAAGGCGGCGATATGCGTACTGTTCTGCATTTCCATCCGGCACTGGCACCGGTTAAGATCGGAGTTCTGCCGCTGTCCAAGAAACTGAACGAAGGTGCGACAAAAGTATTCGAACAGCTCTCAAAGAAATGGAACTGTGAATACGATGACCGCGGAAACATCGGAAAACGTTACCGCAGACAGGATGAGATCGGTACGCCGTTCTGCGTAACCTACGACTTTGATTCTGAAGAAGACGGAGCAGTTACCGTACGTGACCGTGACACCATGGAGCAGGAGCGTATCAAGATCGAAGATCTGGCAGCCTATTTCGAAGAAAAGCTGGCATACTAAGAAGCGAGCAGCAATTCTGACAAGAATTGCCTGAAAACTGTACGAAATACACAAAAATGCATAAGTAAAATAGAATAAACTATACAAAAAGCAGAAAGAACCTTGTGAGTCTTTCTGCTTTTATGTTATAATGTTTATAGAATTGCGGGAGTTACTTTGTAACGGAGCAATTCTAAGGCATCATTATGCATCGTTATATTTTTGCAACGGAGCAATCCGCAGGCATCGGCCGGGGTCAGAAGACGGAAATATGATATGCCTGCACCGGAATAAAGTATTAAGGAGGATTTGTGTTATGGGAATGCGAAACATTATTGTAGGACAGTCAGGCGGGCCGACTTCGGTTATCAATTCCAGCCTTGCGGGGGTTTACAAGACAGCGATTGAACGTGGTTTTGACAAAGTATACGGTATGCTTCACGGCATCCAGGGATTTCTGGATGAGCAGTACGTGGATCTTTCCACGCAGATTCATTCGGATATGGATATCGAGCTGCTGAAGAGGACACCTTCGGCATTTCTTGGTTCCTGCCGTTACAAACTTCCGGAGATCCATGAGGACATGGAGATTTATGAGAAAATTTTCGGTATCCTGGACAAGCTGGAGATCGAGGCATTTATCTACATCGGCGGCAATGACTCCATGGACACGATCAAAAAACTTTCGGATTATGCGATTGTCAAAGGTCATAAACAGAAATTTTTAGGTGTGCCAAAGACGATCGACAACGATCTTGCACTGACTGACCACACGCCGGGATTTGGAAGTGCAGCCAAATACATCGGAGCATCGACAAAAGAAGTGATCCGCGATGCACTGGGGCTCACCTACAAAAAAGAGATGATCACGATCATAGAAGTTATGGGAAGGAATGCCGGATGGCTGACAGGGGCGACGGCACTTGCAAAGACCGAAGAATGCGAAGGTCCGGATCTTATTTATCTGCCGGAAGTGCCGTTTGATATCGATGCATTCCTTTCAAAGATCAAAGATCTGCTCAAAGAGAAAAAATCCATCATCGTAGCGGTGTCTGAGGGAATCAAACTTCCGGACGGACGTTATGTGTGTGAACTTTCCGGCGGCGGAGATTATGTGGATGCATTCGGACACAAGCAGCTGACCGGAACGGCCGCATATCTGGCGAATTTCCTGGGAGCAGAGATCGGATGCAAGACAAGGGCAGTCGAATTTTCCACCCTTCAGCGAAGTGCTTCCCATATGGCATCCCGTGTGGATATCAACGAAGCGTTTATGGTAGGCGGTGCAGCCGTCAAAGCAGCAGATGAAGGAGACAGCGGCAAGATGGTCGTTATTGACCGCGTATCCGACGATCCGTACATGAGCGCGGCTGGCATTTATGATGTCCACAAGATCGCAAACAACGAAAAAACGGTTCCGAGAGCATGGCTCAACGAAACAGCAGATTATGTGACAGAAGAATTTATCAATTACATTGAACCGCTGATCCAGGGAGATTATCCGCCATTTATGGTAAATGGTCTTCCACAGCATCTTGTTCTGAAAAAATAACAAAAAAACTTCTTTTTTTGTGGACAATAGCTTGACTGAGAACAGATTTATGTTAGAATATTACTGTATGAAAGTTAAAAAGTTCTGACTGAACTGTATACAATTACTTTTGAGGAGGAAATAACACAATGGCAACAAAATGGGTTTATATGTTCAAGGAAGGCGACGCCACCATGAGAAACCTGCTGGGTGGAAAAGGTGCCAACCTTGCTGAAATGACTAACCTTGGTCTGCCGGTACCACAGGGCTTCACAATCACAACAGAAGCTTGTACACAGTACTATGAAGATGGCAGAAAGATCAACGACGAAATCATGGGACAGATCATGGAAGCGATCGATAAAATGGAAGGCATTACAGGCAAAAAGTTCGGAGATAAAGAGAATCCGCTTCTGGTTTCCGTTCGTTCCGGAGCAAGAGCTTCCATGCCTGGTATGATGGACACGATCCTGAACTTAGGTCTGAATGAAGAAGTTGTTGAGACACTGGCACAGGCATCCGGCAATCCACGTTGGGCTTGGGACTGCTATAGAAGATTTATCCAGATGTTCTCAGACGTAGTTATGGAAGTAGGTAAAAAATACTTCGAAGAGCTGATCGACAAGATGAAAGAAGAAAAAGGCGTGAAACAGGACGTAGACCTGAATGCTGATGATCTTAAAAACCTGGCTGAACAGTTCAAAGCTGAATACAAAGAGAAGATCGGTAAAGACTTCCCGACAGATCCGAAGGAACAGCTGATGGAAGCTATCAAAGCTGTATTCCGTTCATGGGATAACCCAAGAGCAAATGTATATCGTCGTGACAACGATATCCCATATTCATGGGGAACCGCTGTAAACGTACAGATGATGGCATTTGGTAACATGGGTGATGACTGCGGTACAGGTGTTGCATTTACACGTGACCCGGCTACAGGAGAAAATGGTCTGTTTGGTGAATTCCTGACAAACGCACAGGGTGAAGACGTAGTTGCTGGTGTTCGTACACCTATGCACATTTCCGAAATGGAAGAGAAATTCCCTGAAGCATTCGTACAGTTCAAGAACGTATGCGAAACTCTGGAAAAACACTACAGAGATATGCAGGATATGGAGTTCACAGTAGAACATGGTAAACTGTACATGCTGCAGACACGTAATGGTAAGAGAACTGCAAAAGCTGCTCTGAAGATCGCTTGTGACCTGGTAGATGAGGGCATGAGAACAGAAGAAGAAGCTGTAGCAATGATCGACCCACGTAACCTGGATTCTCTGCTGCATCCACAGTTCGATGCTGCTGCACTGAAAGCTGCTGAACCACTGGCAAAAGCACTGGGTGCTTCACCGGGAGCTGCCTGCGGTAAGATCGTATTCACAGCTGATGATGCTGTAGAATGGGCTGCAAGAGGAGAAAAAGTTGTTCTGGTACGTCTTGAGACATCACCGGAAGACATCACAGGTATGAAATCTGCACAGGGTATCCTGACAGTTCGTGGTGGTATGACATCTCATGCTGCTGTAGTAGCTCGTGGTATGGGTACATGCTGTGTATCCGGATGCGGCGACATCACGATGGACGAAGCAAACAAGAAATTTACACTGGCAGGAAAAGAATATCACGAAGGTGATTGCATTTCCCTGGACGGTTCCACAGGTAATATCTATGACGGCATCATCCCGACCGTACCGGCAACAATCGCTGGCGAATTCGGAAGAATCATGGGATGGGCTGATAAATTCAGAACTATGAAAGTTCGTACAAACGCAGACACACCGGCAGATGCTAAAAAAGCACGTGAGCTGGGTGCAGAAGGTATCGGTCTTTGCCGTACAGAGCATATGTTCTTCGAAGGCAACAGAATTGATGCATTCCGTGAAATGATCTGCTCTGAAACTGCAGAAGAAAGAGAAGCTGCACTGGCTAAGATCCTTCCGGAACAGCAGGGCGACTTCGAAAAACTGTATGAAGCACTGGAAGGTAACCCAGTTACCATCCGTTTCCTGGATCCGCCTCTGCATGAGTTCGTTCCGACAGAAGAAGAGGACATTAAGAAACTGGCTGACGCACAGGGCAAGACTGTTGAGCAGATCAAAGCTATCATCGACAGCCTGCACGAGTTCAACCCGATGATGGGTCATCGTGGATGCCGTCTGGCAGTTACTTATCCGGAAATCGCTAAAATGCAGACAACAGCTGTTATCCGTGCAGCTATCAATGTAAAGAAAGCTCATCCGGACTGGGCAGTGAAACCGGAAATTATGATCCCACTGGTTGGTGACATCAAAGAGCTGAAATACGTTAAGAAATTCGTTGTTGAGACAGCAGATGCTGAGATCGCAGCAGCAGGAAGTGATCTGCAGTACGAAGTAGGTACTATGATCGAGATCCCAAGAGCAGCACTGACAGCTGATGATATCGCAAAAGAAGCTGACTTCTTCTGCTTCGGTACAAACGACCTGACTCAGATGACATACGGCTTCTCTCGTGATGACGCTGGTAAATTCCTGGATGCTTACTACGATGCTAAGATCTTCGAAAACGATCCGTTCGCAAAACTGGATCAGGTTGGCGTTGGCAAACTGATGAAGATGGCTATCGAATTAGGAAAACCGGTTAATCCGAAACTGCACGTAGGTATCTGCGGCGAGCATGGTGGAGATCCAAGCTCTGTAGAATTCTGCAACAGCATCGGTCTTGACTATGTATCCTGCTCACCGTTCCGTGTACCGATCGCTCGTCTGGCAGCAGCTCAGGCTGCTATTGCAAATAGGTAGGAGTTCTCTTTCCTTTGAATTGCCGCTTAGTTTCGAGCAGGCAGCAGCCTATCGAAAGGCTAACGGACAGTATGTAAGGAAAAATCAGTGGAGAGATACCACTGTAAGGGTATTCATAGACCTTGATTAACAGTTAAATACGATAAGCGTATCATTAGAAATAGTGGTACGCTTATTTTTTGTCCCTTTTTGCAGATTTGTCCTTTCCCCTACTTTCCAATATAATGAAGCTAAAGAAGTGGAGGTGTGCTTATGAGAGAGAAATTTAATCATCTGTATTTGGATAGCCACGAAAGAAAACTTTTGATACATAGCCTTGTAGAGTTAAAAAATCAGCTCATTCAGCAAGGCAGATATACGGATTGTGTTGACGAGCTTATTTTTAAGGTCATAAATGCACCGACCAAGAGAATGAAAATTGAATATGTCTAAGGCAAATTACAAAGCCGCTTATTCTTATTGATTTTAAGAGTAGGCGGCTTTTTTGCGTTCTCTGGTACTGTTTACATAGCCACCTTGACAAAGTGGCTAAATCTATGCGAAAGGAGGACGCATCTATGTCAAATTGCAAAGTGATTGCTCTGACTAACCAGAAAGGCGGTGTCGGAAAAACAACCACAGCGGTCAATCTGGGTGTAAGTCTGGTGCAGCAGGGTAAAAAAGTCCTGCTGATTGATGCCGATGCACAGGCAAATCTCACAATGGCGTTGGGATATACCAAGACCGACAATCTTCCGATTACGCTATCGGATATTATGCAGGACATCATAGACGGAAAATCTGTTGATGTTCAAGAAAGTATCCTGCATACCGATGAGGGCGTTGATTTACTTCCCTCTTGTGTGGAATTGGCAGGCGTAGAAACAACCTTGATTGATACAAAAAATCGAGAAAGCGTTTTGAAAGCCTGTATCAGCGAAGTCAAAAAGAATTATGACTATGTGCTGATTGATTGTATGCCTGCACTCGGTATGCTGACGATTAACGGATTGGCGGCGGCAGACAGCGTGATTATCCCTAATCAGCCCCACTACTTTTCGATTAAAGGTTTGGAACAGTTGCTACGCTCCGTGTCAAAGGTCAAGCGGCAAATCAATCCCAATCTGCGGATTGACGGTATTTTGATGACTATGGTAATGCCACGCACGAAAATTACGCAAACAGTAATCTCAGCCGTGAAAAACGCCTATGGTCGCAATATCAAGATATTTGATACGCAGATACCGTTTTCTATCCGTGCGGTAGAAGCCACGGCAGAGGGCAAAAGCATTTTCGCTTACGACAAAAGCGGAAAGGTCGCCACCGCTTATGAGCAGTTCGGAAAGGAGGTGGCAGAGATTGGCGAGAAACAAAAGCACAGAAATCGAGCTGACTGCATACGATGACCTTTTCCAGACGGACGAGAGCCGTGAGGAAGCAAAGTTAAGCAAGATAAGGGATATTCCCATTTCGGAAATCGACGAGTTTCCAGACCACCCGTTCAAGGTTTTAATTGACGAGGATATGGAACAGCTTGTCGAGAGTATTAAGCGAAACGGTGTAATGACCCCTGCTACTGTTCGGCTCAAAGAGGACGGACGGTATGAGCTTATCAGCGGACACAGGCGAAGAAAGGCGTGTGAGCTTGCAGGGCTTGAAACGCTGAAATGCGAAGTCAAGGATTTAAGCCGTGACGAAGCCATTATTATAATGGTGGAAAGTAATCTCCAACGCTCTGTTATTTTGCCGAGTGAGAAAGCGTTTGCGTATAAAATGCGGTTGGAAGCTATGAAACGACAGGCAGGCAGACCCCCAAAAGAAAATGCGTCGCCATTGGCGACTAATTTATCAAAAGGGCGTTCTGATGAGGAATTAGGAGAACTTGTTGGAGAAAGCAAAGACCAGATACGCCGCTATATCCGTCTAACGGAGCTTGTTCCCGAAATCCTGCAAATGGTAGATGAAAGGCAGATTGCTTTTCGTCCTGCGGTTGAAATTTCCTATCTGACCGAGGAACAGCAATACACCCTGCTTGAAGCAATGGAGTACAACGATGCTACCCCGTCATTGGCACAGGCTATCAAAATGAAGAAGTATAACCAAGACGGCAAGCTCACTTCCGAGGTTATCCAGTCCATTATGGAGGAAGAAAAGCCCAACCAGAAGGAAAAACCTGCTTTCCGTGACGAGAGGATAACCAAGCTCATTCCCAAGACTGTTCCCAGAGGGCAGGAAACGGATTTTGTTGTCAAGGCGTTAGAGTTTTATAACCGACACTTGCAGCGGAACAAGGCTCACGAGAGATAGCCACACATCGAGGGCGAGGTCTGCCCATTTGAGTGGATAGCCATTATTTCGGCTTCCCCCTCTCCACACCTCACCCCCTAACTACTGCCAGTAACTATCCGAGAAAAGAAATACTTTAGGCTGTCCATAACGGGCAGCTTTTTTCGGTCAGTAAGGCAAAATATTCAATCCAAATTACAGGAGGTAACTATGAAAATCCCTAAATTATTCAAAAAGGCTGCGGCTTTTGTAATGGCTGCGGTCACGGCATTATCCATAATGCCTGCGACGGCGTTTGCTGCGGGTGACATCGGGACGATTTTCTTTTCCCACACCTATGACAGCAACGGCAATGCGATGAGGTACAATTCCAGTGCGAATATCGGCGGCTATACCGCAGGCGGAACGGGAAATTATAAGTACCGTATGTTTGTGGACGGTGAGAATGCGTTTTGTATTCAGCCGGGAGTACCGCTGAAAACAGGAAACACCTTGAAAAAGGCTTCCTCTGATACTTGGAACGCCCTTTCAGCCAATCAGAAAAAGGCGGTTGGGCTTGCCCTGCTCTATGGGTATCAGGGCAACCGAAATAATCTGTCGGGAAGTGATGATGAAAAATGGCTTGCCACGCAGACCCTCGTATGGGAGTTTGTCACAGGCTGCCGTGAAGCCACAGGCCCATATAACCAGACAAGCACCACCGTTTACAGCCTGCACTTCGGTTCAAATTATGCCAACAGCGGAGCAAGGGCAGTGTATGACCAGATTGTTGCAATGCTGCGTGAGCATAACACCATTCCGAGCTTTATGTCGGGCGGTAAGAATGACATCACAAAGGAGCTTGCCTACAAGGACGGAAAGTACAGCATCACATTGACGGACAGCAACGGCGTCCTTTCCGATTACAGCTTTTCAAGCTCTGACAGCAATGTGAGTGTATCGAAGTCTGGAAATAAGCTGACAATCAGCTCCACCGTAGCTATCAGCGGTTCTGTCCGCATTACGGCAAAGAGGAACAATGTGCCGACTGTCAGCAGCAGTGCAAAGCTCATTGCCTATGGCGACCCGAACTTGCAGGATTTGGTAACAGGTGTGGAGAATGCTGATACCGTGTCTGCATATATCAATATCGAAACGCCGACAGGCACGATTGCCCTCAAAAAGACTTCTGAGGACGGAGTTGTGGAGGGCATCTCTTTTACAATCAAAGGTGATAACTTCAATAAAACAGTTAAGACAGGAAAGGACGGCTCTGTCTCCGTGGAGGGATTATTCCCTGGCACTTATACGGTCACAGAACAGTCTATTGACCGTTATGAGCCGCAGAAAACCCAGACCGTCACACTTATCGGAGGAAAAACCTCTACTGTGACCTTCAGCAATACTTTGAAGCGTGGCAGTCTGGAAATCGTCAAGACTTCCGAGGACAATCTGGTGGAGGGAATGAAATTCCACCTTTATGGCACATCTTTAAGCGGCTTGCCTGTTGACGAGTATGCCGTGACTGATAAAAACGGACTGGCTAAGTTTGAAAATGTCCTTATCAGTGGCGATACCCCGTATGTGGTTGAGGAAGTGGATACCGCAGTCCGCTATGTCGTTCCTGCTTCCCAGACAGCTCCGATTGAATGGAACAAGGTCACAAAACGCAGCTTCGACAATGTGTTGAAGAAATTCCAAGTGACTGTGACAAAGACCGATGCAGAAACAGGTTCTCCGCAGGGCGACGCTTCCCTTGCAGGTGCGGTTTACGGCATCTATAAAGGTGAGGAACTGATTGACACCTACACGACTGATGAAAACGGTCAGTTTACGACCAAGTATTATATCTGTGATAATGATTGGACTGTCCGTGAAATCAGCCCGTCCGAGGGGGATCTTCTGGATAGCGCAATCCACAAGGTAGGTGCAGAACGAGAGCTATACACGGTAGAGCTGAACAGTACCGCAAACGATGTGAATGAACAGGTCATCAAAGGCAATATCGCACTCATCAAGCATACGGATAACGGGAAAACCCAGATTGAAACACCCGAAGAAGGTGCGGTATTTGAAGTGTTCCTCAAATCCGCAGGCAGCTATGAAAATGCAAAGGAAACCGAGCGTGATGTGCTGACCTGTGACGAGAACGGTTTTGCCCAGACAAAGGATATGCCGTATGGCATTTATACCGTCCGCCAGACCTTTGGTTGGGAGGGGCGTGAACTGATGAAAGACTTTGATGTGTTTATCAGCAAGGACGGTCAGACCTACCGCTACCTTATCAACAACGCTAACTTTGAGAGCTATATCAAAATCGTAAAGAAAGATGCAGAAACAGGCAATACAATCCCGTATGCAGGTGCAGGCTTCCAGATTTACGACCCGAATGGAAATCTTGTGACTATGACTTTCACTTATCCCGAAGTGACGACCATTGACACCTTCTATACTACGGCAGACGGCGACCTAATCACACCGCAGACATTGGAATACGGCAAAGGCTATTCCCTTGTGGAAGTACAAGCCCCGTATGGGTATGTCTTAAATTCCGAGCCTGTTTATTTTGATGTGGTGCAGGAAAATTCCGAGGAAGAAAGCGGCATTACCGTTATTGAGGTAGTACGCTCCAATATGGCACAGAAAGGTACAATTACAGTAGAAAAGTCTGGCGAGGTATTCAGCTCCGTGGCAGGCGATAAGGGATTGTATCAGCCGATTTTCTCTGTCAGCGGTCTTGAGGGTGCAGTCTATGAGATTACCGCAGCCGAGGATATTGTCACTCTGGACGGGACGGTCAGAGCAAACAAGGGCGAGGTTGTGGATACCGTTACGACAGGAAAAGACGGTACAGTAAAATCCAAAGAACTGTATCTCGGAAAATATGAGGTTAAGGAAATCACAGCTCCGTATGGAATGGTGCTGAACGAGAAAGTCCATTCTGTTGAGCTTGTGTATGCAGGACAGAATGTTGATGTAACGGAAACGGCTACTTCTTTCTATAATGAAAGACAGCGTGTTGAAATCGACCTCATCAAGAGCCTTGCCATTGATGAAGCCTACGGCATTGGCAAGAACGGGGAAATCTTTGATGTGACCTTTGGCTTGTATGCGGCGGAGGAACTCACAGCCGCAGATGGAAAGACCATTCCTGCGGACGGTCTGATTGAGGTCATTTCCCTTGATGAAAGCGGTCACGGGAAAGCAATCAGCGACCTGCCGATGGGCAGCTATTATGTGCAGGAAATCTCGCCCAACTCCGCATATATTGTCAGCGATGCAAAATACCCTGTTACTTTTGAATACGCAGGACAGGATACCGAAACTGTCCGCATTACAGCCAACGAGGGCGAAGCTATCACAAATGACATTATTTACGGCTCTGTAAGCGGTAAGAAATCTGATGAGGACGGAAAAACTCTGGGCGGTGCAGTTATCGGTATCTTCAAGACAGGAACTACCGAGTTTACAAAGGAAAATGCGATTGCCGCTACCACATCAAAAGATGATGGTAGTTTTTCTTTTGCCAAAGTGCCGTATGGAACTTGGATAATCCGTGAAATCGAAAGCCCGAAGGGATATGTACTCTCCGAGGAAGAAATCGCCGTGACTATTGGCAAGGTGGACGAAGTTGTGGAAATCGAACTTGTCAACTACTTCATTAAGGGCAATATCGCTTTGACAAAGGTTGATGAGGATTATCCCGACAACAAGCTGTCTGGTGCGGTATTTGAGGTTTACTCCGATACCAATGGCGATGGGAAACTGGATAAAGACGATACGCTGCTTGGCGAAATGAAGGAACTTGACGGCGGCGTTTACCAGATGAGTGAACTCCGCTACGGCAAATATCTGGTAAAGGAAACCAAAGCTCCGACAGGCTTTGTGCTTGATGAAGATGTTTATGCCGTATCCATCGAGGAGAACGGAAAGACCTACACAGTGGAAAACAAGGCGGGTGTTGGCTTTATCAATGCAGCACAGAAAGGCTCTCTTAAAATCGTAAAGACTTCCTCTGACGGCAAGGTGGAGGGCTTCTCTTTCCGTGTGACAGGCGTGGACTATGACCAGACCTTTAAGACAGATAAGAACGGGGAAATCGTGATTGAGGGCTTGCGGATTGGCGACTATACCGTATCCGAAGTAAGCGACAAGGCTTCCGCAGGATATATCCTTCCTGCCGATAAACAGGCAACGGTAAAGGTGAACGCTACGGCTATCGTGCAGATGCACAATGAGTTCAGGGATACCCCGAAAACAGGCGATGACTTCAATCTGGGCTTATGGGTAAGCCTTGCGGCGTTGTCTGTTGTCGGTGCGGGCGTTCTCGGATTTGTCGGTTATAAGAACAGAAAGAAGAAAAAGGAGGACTAATTGATGGACGCTAAAACCATTATCGCAATCGTGCTTGTCGTGTTCATTGTGGGTGCGGCGGTATGGCTGAATATCCGTAACAGAAAGAATAAGTAAGTTGTTTGGGCGGCTGAAAGATGCCGCCCTTTCCTTTATGGAGGTAAAGATGAGAAACCTAAAAACCATTGAAAAGAAAGTCAGGGCTGTTCTGGAAAAGAATGAAGATGCCAGAAATGACGATATGGTGCTGTATCTTGCACTTTGTAATGCTTGTTTGAAGGATGCAGGAGCAATGCCGCTTGCGGAGATAATGACGCAGCACAAATATCTCGGTCTGCCGAGCTTTGAGAGCGTCAGCAGGACACGCCGCAAGCTGCAGGCACGGTATCCAGAGCTTGTAGGGAGCCGCCCTGTTCAAAAAATGAGAGCCACGGGCGAGAAAGCCTATCGGCGTTATGCCAAAGAATAGAGAGGTGCTTATGGACGAAGAAAAACGCTCCAATCAGAACTATGAAATCATTGAGAGCTGTACTATCGGGAGTACAGAGCTTGTCATCGGTCACAATCCCAACGCACCCAACCCTTATGTGTGTTGGTACTGCAAGGGAGGCTCAAATTATTTCTGGGGTTATTACACGAATGAGCTTGATGATGCACGGCAAAAGCTGAATGAACGATACCAGTCAGAGTGCCGTATGCCCTATAATCAGCCTGCCCAGAAGCAGAAAAACGGTGATGACCGTGAGCGATAAAATAAAATATGACTGCACGACCTGTCCTTATCCCCGATATAAGGATGGGTCAGTTATTTTCTGCGATGTCTGTATTCGCAAGATTTTAGACGAGCAGAAAGAGAAAAAGGAAAGAAAGGAGCAGCCGAATGAGTAATGAAATAAAGACAAGACCTTTAACCCCGACAGAACAGAAATACACCTATGCCCAAAGTATGCAGCTTGAGGGGCAGACAGGCACTATCGGGCATCTGCGTGGTGACTTTGCCACGACGGGCTATGGCTTTTACACCACTTGGTTTGATACCAGACCACAATGGAAATCTGACGAATTTAAGGCAGACCTTGATACGGTCATCAATGCTTTACGGGAGGATAAAGGGCTTTTGCATAACCGCTATGATATGAGTGCGTTTGCAAGGCATTTTCCCGAAAGTGCTATCAAGGGTAACTATTGTACGGAGTAACTTGATTGCTATGAGAGCTGATGGAGAGATTTCCAAGGACGAGTATCAAGCAATGAGAAGTCCTGTCGATGAAGAAATCAAGAAACTTCAAAAAGCACTTGATGAAATTCCACAGGAAAAAAGCAATCCGAAAGGATTGGATATAGAGGGTATCCGTTCCACTCTGAACAGCTTTATTGATTTTAGTGGTAGCACTATCAGCCACGATGTTGTCAATCAGTTTGTATATCTGATAACACCGACATCGGATACTACATTTGATTGGTATGTTAATCTGAATGGGACAGCAGATGTGAAAGCAACCTTTACAGCGGAAGGCAGAAAGAAAAACTGCATTATCAAATTGGAGGAAATCGAAAAGATTTCCTCGGTACATAGGGAAAAGAATGAGGACAATGCTCATTTCATTAAAAACCCCCATATTTTTACCTATCTGCACAGGCAGCAATCGCTCAGAAGAACGCATAATTTGAGCTGTGTCACAGGGCAGATAAATGTCCTGAAACATAAACGGACCTGATTTGATCAGGTCATAGTCCAAGCGTAAATTAGGACTCCTGGAACTTCGGAGATAATCTGAGGTTTCAGGGGTCTTTTTTGTTGCGGCAGTGAGAAACTATGCAAAAATCGACAAAATAGCCCCTTCTGGTTGGAAAAAAAGGAAAAAGCTTGTGCTATAATAGGAAAAACAGCTTGTAAATGTAATGCCAGAATTTCCAAAGCAGGGAGATTCTGGCATTTAAAGACAAGGCAGGAATTGCAGATGGAGTTTGACATCCTTGGATTGATAACATACAATAAGAAAATGTGTAACGATTTATGCCAAAAATATATAGGTTTTGACAGGCAATTATACATGACGTAAAATCAAAAGATAAGGATAAATAGATATGGCACAGGTATCGTTTCAGGATGCAGGCGGCAGACTGTATGGTGAAATGCAGAAATGTATAATTTATATACGGAATCATCCGGATCAGGATATTACCATGGAAGATCTGGCAGGAAGAATGGCATATGCTCCGATACAGCTTTCTTACCTGTTTGATCTGTTTTTTGAAAAAAGTTTAGAAGAATGGGATATAGAGAAGATCAGAGCCTATCAGGGAAAAGGCAAAATACCATATGAACGAGTCATAGATAAGGAAAATACAGAAATTTGTTTTGTTCGAAGAAGAGAACAGAAAATAGTGGCAGAGTCCATCCTGTCCGAAACAGTAAAATTCCAAAAAGGTTCCTTTTTAGAGGCAGCCATGGAAAAGGTTGAAGAACATTCCAAAGACAACTGGAGAAAGAGAACCAGTACAGAAGAGAGAATGCTGTTCTGGTGGCATGACAGTGAATATCGGTTTCACTTTCTTTCAGGAAGAGAGCAGTCAAAGAACGAAGGAAAAGAAAGAGGGGAAAGAGAAACATTTGAAGTGGTACTGGAGGCTTCGGATTATGCTGTATTTACCTGGAAAGAAAATTTCACAGGAAGAGCGGCAGAAAGCATGCTGAAAATGGTACTGAAATATGCCCTGTGTGACTGGGAAACAGAAAATCAGATATGGTATGACCAGAATAAAATTTATTTTATTTCGTATGAAAATGGAAAATATTATGTTTATATGCCTCTGCAAAAGAGGATACAGGAAAACTATAAGATAAAATCTACAAAACAGGAAAGAAAAATATATGGTCTGAATGAATGGATCGATTATATAGATGAACATATTAAGGAGGAACTGACAGCCAAAAATCTTGCGACCGTATTTGGGTATTCCGAACGTCATTTTCGCAATGTGTTTCAGATTTATTATGATATAAAATTAAATGATTATATACGCAGGCGAAAATTATATTTTGCAGCACAGGAACTGAAAAAAGGGAAAAAACCGGAGACAGTGGCCAGACAGTATGCATTTAAAAGCAGCAGCAGATTCAGCAGAGCTTTTCATGAAGAATATGGTATGACGCCGGAAAAATATTATAAGGAAGAATTTCGAAATGAAGAGTGGATTCGCTACATAGATGAGCATATGAAAGAAGAGCTGACCGCAGAGCAGCTTGCAAAAGAGTTTCATTATTCAAAGGATCATTTTCGCAAGGAGTTTCAGGATGTCTTTGGAATGGGACCGATCACTTATATCACACAGCGAAAAGTACAGTTTGCTGCAAAAGCACTCAGAGAAGGAAAACTACCGGCGGAAGTTGGAAAAGAATATGGGTTCTGTTCGAGAAACGGGTTTGACAAAGCATTTCGCAGAGTGTTTTATACAAGTCCGGCGAAATACGCCAGAGCAGGAGCAAAGGTTGTCAATCTGGACCGCTATTATTCTGAATATAAAGATAAAATCAAAATTTCATATATAGATATGGACGAGATCAAGATGGCCGGATGGACCATCATTGCCAATCGGCGGGAGGCAGATATTCCGGCACAGCTGGCATTCTGGCTGGATGAGCATTCTCCGCAGTACCGGAAACTGAATGCATTGACGGGAGAAGAAAAAGGAAGAGATAAGATTGCATTGTGGTATCAGGAAAAGGAAAATATTGAATATATTCTGGGACCGATCGTAGAGTCCTTTGACAATCTTCCGGAAGATGCTTTTCAGGTAACGATCGCAGCCGGAAGATATGCTGTTTTTGAGTCAGATCAGGAGAACGATATGGAAAATCTTCCGGAGACGGTGCGTATGTTTGCAAGATGTGTGCTGTATGGCTGGATTCGGGAACACAGAGATGAGCTGTCTTTGCAGAGGCTTACCTTTGAACGGTATACCAGTCAGAAAATGTATCTTTATGTTCCGGTCAGTGAAAAAGGGACCGGAGGAAACGAAAGAAAGGATGAGAAAAACTTTGAGAAACAGAGTGAAAAATAAAAAAAGAAGAATAGCTTATATGCTTGTGGCTGCGGTACTGCTCTCTTCTTCTCTTGGTGTTTCTTATGCAAAGACAGATGAGATATGCCAGCAGGCAGAAACAGAAAGCGAAAAGCAAACCGAATCGCAGAAGGAAAGTGAATCTCAGAAAGAGACAGAAAGCGAAAAGCAGAGTGAATCACAGAAAGAAACAGAGAGCGAAAAGCAAACCGAATCGCAGAAAGAAACGGAGAGCGAAAAGCAAAGCGAATCCCAGAAAGAAACGGAAAGCGAAAAGCAGAGCGAGTCACAAAAAGAAACGGAGAGTGAGAAGCAAAGCGAATCCCAGAAAGAGTCTGAATCCGAAAAAGAGACAGAAACGAATCCAGGCGGGGAGAATCTTCCGGCGGAGCGAAGTACGGTGATTTCTTCTGTGAGAAATTATCTTCTGACAAAAGATGCCAATCCAGATTTCAGCAGTATCTGGAATGTGATCGGACTGCAAAGAAGCGGATTATATGTTCCATGGTCTTATACAGCAACCTTTTATCAGAATGTGTATGCTTATTGTGAACAGAAAAACTGGAAACTTACGAGAACAAAATATTCTGACTATTCAAAGCTGATCATGGCACTGACTTCCATCGGCATCGATGCACAGAATGTCGGAGGACACAATTTATTCGACTATCTTTCAGACTATGAGAATGTCCGTATGCAGGGAATCAATGGACCAATCTGGGCACTGATCGCACTGAACTGCCATCCGTCTTATTCTATTCCAAAGAACAAAGATGCGGCGGTGCAGAATACGGAAGAAATGCTGCTTCAGGCAGTTCTGGGGGCACAGTGTGAGGATGGCGGATGGAATCTGGCAGGTGGTCAGGGAGATGCTGACATGACCGGTATGGCATTGCAGGCACTTTCCTTTTATTATGGAAAACGCACAGATGTAAATGCTGCGGTTGAAAGAGGACTTGCGTGGATTTCGAAAAATCAGCTGGAAAGCGGCGGGTTTGGCACGCAGGGAGTTGAGACTTCCGAGAGTGTGGCACAGATTCTGGTGGCACTTTCCGGACTCGGCATTGACGGAAGCAAGGATGCACGTTTTCTGAAAAACGGGAAAAGTCCGCTTTATGGATTATTCCAATACTATCTTCCGGAAGGCGGATTTATGCATGTTGCGGCAAATGCCGGAAACAATGGCGGCGGTATCGGCGGTATGCTTGACGGTATGGCGACGGAGCAAGGCTTTTATGCGACGGTTGCATACCAACGTTTGCTGGACGGACGCAGTTTTATTTATGATATGCACGATATAGAGCTGACACCTGGCAAAAAGGTGGAGACATCCCAGAATGGCGGGACAGACGAAACAAAAAAACAGGAAGAAACCGAAAAGAAAAACAATAATAAAAAAGATCACAAAACAGATCACAAGAAAAAAGACGATAAGAAAAATAAGAAGAGCAAAAAAGAGACGGAAAAAAAGAATACGGAGAGTGAAAAGAAGCAGACAGGCTCTCCAAATGCTGCAAAAAGACCGTCCGGGCAGACAAAAACACTTCCGTTTGTAAAGAAAACAAGCACATCCACGGAAAAAAGCAGCAGCACAGTCAAAAAGAAGAAAGCAACAACAAAAAAGAAAAAGAACAAAAAAGAGAGCGAAGATTCCGGATGGAGTTTTGACGGAGAAGACTATGTGCCGGAGCTGATAGCAGACGGCAAAGCAGAAGCAGAGACTGTGACACAGTCTGCGGAGAATGATCCGAAAACACAGGTTAGAACAATGGCACCGGCAGTATTGTCCGGAGCAGCACTTGTCATTGTTTTGGAGGCACTGGCATTTGGAATCTATCGCAAAAAGAAAGGAAGAAGACTAAGATGAAAACAAAGAAAAATATAAAAAGTATAGCAGCACTTTTTCTGTGTGTGATCCTGATGCTGACGGCAGGATGTGCAAAAGGAACAGAAAAGGAGCAGAGTGCAGGAACAACTTCAGGTAAAGCACTGGCCGAGATGAATGATATCCCGGCCGATGGCATCATCACAAAAGAGCAGTTCCAGAGCGTGGCCGGCAAAGAGCAGAAGGTTCAGTTTAAAGGAACAACTGAAGACGGAATAACCTATGTCTGGACTTATGACTGTGCCAAAATCCAGAATCCGGAAGATCAGAATCTGAAGATAGATTTTACACAGGAAAATTTAGAGGAGATCAAGAAACAGGCAAACGATGCAAACGATGCCCTGCAGATGACGATGCATGGCAAAGGAGTGATCTGTGTGCCGACACTGGAAGTGACTCTGCCGCAGAGCTGGGAATCCAATGCCGCTTATCTTGTCAAAGAACAGGACGGCAAGCTGGCTAAAATGAGTGTCGTACTTTCTTTGTCATTTGTCACCGTTACGTCACTCATTTTAGCCAGCTGCCGTCCTGTCAAAGAACAGGACGGCAGCTGGCTAAAATGAGTGACGT